>OLNM01000071.1_pt1 | contig 93309 bp, 76 predicted proteins | sample 1672391 | NCBI WGS metagenome assembly OLNM01 (sample SAMEA3136680, study PRJEB25190) | human gut metagenome | reverse complement strand
AAAGAACGGCACAACTGGAGCTCTTTTGATTTTTTTCTTATCCCGAACTGGCGTAGGGATATAACCTCGGGGCGCAAAAAAACAGACTGGCCGAGGAGACGAAGCCAGTATCCTTTTCAGTACCACTTAACTGGTACTGGAGTTTCAACTAGCTGGTACTGCAGTACCACTAAGGTAAAACCGCAGTACCAGCTAAGTGGTATCGATTACGGTACCCAACGAGTTTCCTCTACATATTGGTCAAAGTCCATGGAGGAGTTTGCTCCTACCTGTTCGAGCACGTACTTGATGATGTCTTGCTCCTCTGGAGAAAGCAATATATCTCCTCTTCTGCGCTTGAAATATTGGTTACGACCGAAATGCTGTATGAGCGTGGTCATGAATCGCCCATACTGCTCGGGGTACATTTTCTTCTGGAAACCCGTGAAACCCTTGGCAAATCTCACGGGCTTGTCATCAGCGTAATGGGGACAGCCCGCCTGCTTTGTACACTTAGAAGGATTGAGCAAGCTTAAGTAAGTTCCCATTTCCTCTTGCCGGCGGAAAGCCAGCTGGTGGAGGCATTTCTCCGCCAACGGGCAGTCCCCATGCATGCATACGGGATAATTTTTGGGGATGGTATTGGCAGACTTCATAGCGTCAAAGGTTCATAAGGCAAGCCAAACACGTCGGCCACGGCCTTGTATACCACTTTGCCCTCCACAATGTTCAGTCCCTCGGCCAAGGCGGGGTCATCTTGGCACGCTTTCTTCCAACCCTTGTCGGCCAAGGCCACAGCATAGCTTAAAGTAGCGTTAGCCAACGCTGAGGTGGAGGTATGGGGGATGGCGCCAGGGATATTGGCCACACAATAATGCAGGATGCCGTCTACCTCATAGACAGGGTCACTATGGGTGGTGGGACGGGAAGTCTCAAAACAACCTCCTTGGTCTATGGCCACGTCTACCATTACCGTACCAGGACGCATCTTGGCCAGCATGTCTCGGGTAACCAACTTGGGAGCCTTGTCGCCAGGCACGAGCACCGCGCCTATCACCACGTCGGCATCAGCGAGTTCCGACTCCACATGGTGGGGCGATGAATAGACCGTACGGACGTTGGCGGGCATCGTAATGGACAGCTCACGCAACTTTGGCAACGAGATATCCAGTATCACTACGTCGGCGCCCAAGCCTGCCGCCGTGCGAGCCGCGGCTTGTCCCACGATGCCTCCACCCAGTACAACCACCTTGGCGGGCCTTACTCCTGGCACGCCGCCTATCAACTTGCCCTTGCCTCCTTTGGTCTTTTGCAAGTAATACGCGCCATTGATGGCAGCCATGCGGCCTGCCACCTCGCTCATGGGAGTCAACAGCGGCAACGCTCCATCCGCTGTACGTACGGTCTCGTAGGCCACGCACACACCACCCGAAGCTATCATCGCGTCGGTGAGGGCCTTGTCGCAGGCGAAATGGAAGTACGTGAAAACAATTTGCCCAAATTTAATCAAAGGATATTCCTGGGGCACAGGCTCCTTGACTTTCACTATCATATCGGCCACTCCGTATACCTCCTCAATGGTAGGCAACATGGTGGCGCCCACGGCCACATAGTCTTCATCCGCGAAGCCACTGCCAATACCCGCCGTGGCTTGCACGTAAACCTGATGGCCACGAGCCACCAACTGGGCAACGCCCGCGGGGGTCATACCCACCCGGTTCTCGTTGTTCTTAAGTTCTTTAGGAATTCCAATCTTCATCATACGCGTCAGATTTTAAGGTTTTACCTAACGCGAATATAGCGAAAATACCTCTAAGTTCCAAATTTTCAAGGCTTGATTTTATCCCTAGACTCACCTTTTTCCTTGTCCATTTCCACTCGCTTCACCTTGCGGAAGAGATCGGAGGCGAATACCAGGTCGTTGAGCTTCTCGTTGGTGGAACCCATCACCTCGTCCTTGGTGCCCTGCCACTCCTTGTGCCCTTGGTAGATAAAACAGATATTCTCTCCTATACCCATCACGGAGTTCATGTCGTGGGTATTGATGATAGTGGTGATATCATACTCCTTGGTGATTCCCGAGAGCAGTTCATCTATCACGAGCGAGGTCTTTGGGTCAAGTCCAGAGTTGGGCTCGTCACAAAACAAGTACTTGGGATTCATGACAATAGCCCTTGCGATGGCCACTCGCTTCTGCATGCCACCCGACAACTCTCCTGGGTATTTCAACTGCGCGTCTATCAAATTGACCCTTCCCAGGCATTCCTGCGCCCTTTTCACGCGCTCACGATAATTCATGGACGAGAACATATCTAAAGGAAACATCACGTTCTCCAACACGCTCATGGAGTCGAAAAGGGCCGCTCCCTGGAATATCATGCCCATCTCGCGGCGCATGGCCACCTTCTCCTTCTTGGACATGGAAGCGAAGTCACGACCGTCGTAGAGCACCTCACCCGAAGTTGGGGTCAGAAGTCCCACCATATTCTTGATAAGCACGGTCTTTCCCGATCCGCTCTGCCCGATGACGAGATTGGTCTTCCCTTTCTCAAAGACCATATTGATGTCAGACAACACGACCTTGTCGCCAAAGACTTTAGTAAGATGCTTCACTTCTATCATGGTCAGGAAAGGATTTGGGTGAGAAACACGTCAGAACACAATATCAGCACACTAGAGTTAACCACCGCCGCGGTAGAAGCCTCGCCCACCTCCACGGAGCCTCCCTCCACGGTATAACCGAAATAGGAGGAGACACTGGCGATGATGAAAGCGAAGAAGAGGCTCTTGATGATGCTCATCCACACAAACCAGGAGTTGAATGCGTGCTGCAAGCCCAATGTCAGGTCAGAAGGCGACAAGATGTGCCCCACATAAGCCGTCCCGTATGCGCCAATGATTCCCATGGCGGAACTGAAGATAACCAGGAAAGGCATAATGGTGATGAGTCCCATGATTTTGGGCAATATCAAATAGCAAGCGGAATTCACGCCCATGATATCCAAGGCGTCTATCTGCTGGGTGACTCGCATGGTGCCCAATTCGGAAGCGATATTGGAACCCACCTTACCCGCTAAAATCAAGCACATGATACTGGAAGAGAACTCCAGCAACATAATCTCGCGGGTGGTATAGCCCGACACCCAGCGGGGCATCCAAGGACTCTGGATATTCAACTTCATCTGGATGCAAATCACCGCCCCGATGAAAAAAGAGATGAGCAGCACAATGCCGATGGAATCCACTCCCAACTGGGACATCTCCTTCACGTACCGCTTCAAAAACATCCTCAGTCGCTCTGGGCGGGAGAAAGCCCGACCCATCAACATCAAGTAACTGCCAAAGGTAGTCAACCACTTATATATCAACATGCGATAAACTTAATGCCACTTATATATATTACACGACGCGAAAGTAACTAAAATCCTCTAAAAACCGAAATATTATAAAGAGTTTTTAGGAATTATCAGCGGTATTCGGGCGAATTTTACTAATTTTGCAGCCAAATCATAAAGAGAAATGGAAGAGACCAACAATTCCACAAGCCAGACAGGGCAAGGCATGGTGCTGCGCACGGAAGGACTGGTGAAGCGTTACGGCAAAAGAACCGTGGCCAACGGAGTGACCATCAACGTAAGGCAGGGAGAAATCGTGGGGCTACTGGGCCCGAACGGAGCGGGTAAAACCACCTCTTTCTACATGACCACGGGGTTGGTGATACCCAACGCGGGGCACGTTTACCTGAACGACGAAGACATCACCGACTACCCTGTATATAAACGCGCGAGAGCGGGAATAGGCTATTTGCCACAGGAAGCCAGCGTTTTCCGCAAGCTGAGCGTAGAAGACAACATCTTGGCCGTACTGGAGATGACCGGGCTGAGCCGCCAAGAGCAGCTAGACAAGTTGGAAAGCCTCATCAGGGAGTTTAGGCTAGAGAAGGTGCGCAAGAACAAGGGCGACCAACTTTCCGGTGGAGAGCGCCGCCGAACGGAGATTGCCCGATGCCTGGCCATAGACCCCAAATTCATCATGCTTGACGAGCCTTTCGCGGGAGTCGACCCCATCGCCGTGGAAGACATCCAATATATCGTATGGCAGCTGAAATACCGTAACATCGGCATCCTCATCACCGACCACAACGTGCAGGAGACCTTGACCATCACCGACCGCGCCTACCTGCTCTTCGAGGGGAAAATACTCTTCCAAGGCCTGCCAGAGGAACTGGCGGCCAACAAAATCGTAAGGGAAAAGTATCTCAGCAACAGTTTCGTGCTCAGGAAAAAGGACTTCCAGCTCATAGATGAACAGAAGAGAGCCAAGGAAGCGGAGAAAGACGGTTAAGCCCAAATCGTCATTAGGCCGCATAAGACCCACTTTTCCTCTAAAGAGAAACTCTTTCGCATCTTGCCCGCTTCTGCCAGCCTTTTGCCTCGATGTAGCCCGCTACGCCTTCAGCAATCCGGAAAGCAAGCCTCAAGCCATAAAAGGGCAATCAGTCCAAAGCCTAATGGCCTATTTGCGTTAAAAAACACAATTTTTGCACACTCCATTAGGTAAATACGCAAAAAATATGTAATTTTGCACGCCCATCGCAAGAAACTCACAAGTTAGTATAAACATAACAAAACATAAAACACAAGAAGATGAACATTTCATTTGACATCCAAGACAAGGTGAATGGCCTGCTGACCATCACCGTGGAGGAAGAAGATTACAAGGCAGATGTCGAGAAGACATTGAAAGATTATCGCAAGCGGGCCAGCGTACCAGGCTTCCGCCCTGGCCAGGCTCCCATCGGCATGATAAAGCGTCAATACGGAACTGCCGTGAAGATGGATGCCATCAACAATCTGGTAGGCAGAAAAATCTATGATTACCTGACAGAAAACAACATACAATTCCTGGGTGAGCCCATGACCGCCAACGGCCAGGAGCCTGTCGACGTGGAGAAGCCTGCGCCATATACCATGAAATTTGATATCGCCGTGGCTCCCGAGGTAAACGTTACCCTCAGCGACAAGGACACTTTGGACTATTACGACATCCAGGTAGATGACAAAATCATCGACGGGCAGGTAGACATGTACGCTTCTCGCATGGGTGAACACAAGACCGTGGAAGAATACCAAGACAACGACATATTGCGTGGCGACCTGCGTGAGCTGGATGCCGATGGCAACGTGAAAGAAGGTGGTATCACTACCGAGGGCGCCGTGATGATGCCCATGTACATCAAGGTTGAAGACCAGAAGAAGTTGTTTGACGGCGTGAAAATGGGTGACCTCATCACTTTCAATCCCCATAAAGCATATCCCGAAAACGACGGCGAGATAGCTTCCCTCTTGAAGATTGACCGCGAGGCGGCAAAGGACATCAATGCGGATTTCAGCTTCCACGTAACGGAAATCAGCCGTTTCTTCCCCCACGCTGTAGACCAGCAACTCTTTGACCAAGTATTTGGCGAAGGCAACGTGAAAGACGAGGCAGGTTTCCGCGCCAAGATTGCCGAGAACGTAAAGGAGCAACTGGCTACCCAGAGTGATTTCCGCTTCCTGCTCGACATGCGCAAGCATTATGAGGACGAGGTTGGCACGTTGACCTATCCCGATGAGTTGCTCAAGCGCATGATGAAAGCCAAGAACAAGGACAAGGGCGATGATTTTGTAGAGAAAAACTACAATGACAGCGTCAAGGAGCTCACTTGGCATCTCATCAAGGAGAAGTTGGTGAAGGACAATGACATCAAGATCAACGACGAGGACTTGAAAGAGACCGCACGCGAGGCCGCACGTGCACAATTCGCGCAATACGGCATGTCAAATGTACCCGCTGAGTATATCGACAACTACGCACAGGAAATGCTCAAGAAAGGCGAGCAGAAAGACGCGATTATCGAGAGAAGCATAGACCGCAAGTTGGTGGAAGTGGCCAAAAACGTAGCCAAGATCAACAAGAAAGAAATCTCTCTCGATGACTTCAACAAACTAGCGTAAAGAATAATTTTTGTAAAAAATATACGTATTTATTTGGGGTTATCGACTTTTTTATTATCTTTGTTTCTAGAAACAAGATGAAAAGGGTCGATAACCCCATTTTCGTACCCTAAAAAATACCACAAAAGACATGAATGATTTTAGAAAATATGCCACAAAGCATTTAGGAATTAATGGCTTGACATTTGACGAGGTAATAAGCTCACAAGCCCAATACCTGAATCCTTACATCTTGGAAGAGCGGCAGCTGAACGTCACTCAAATGGACGTGTTCTCTCGCTTGATGATGGATCGCATCATCTTCTTGGGCACACAAATAGACGATTACACCGCCAACACACTGCAAGCCCAATTGCTCTACCTTGACTCAGTAGACAACGGCAAAGACATCTCCATATATATAAACAGTCCTGGCGGTAGCGTCACGGCGGGTCTTGGCATCTACGACACCATGCAATTCATAACCAGTGACGTGGCCACCATCTGCACAGGCATGGCAGCCTCGATGGCAGCCGTGTTGCTCGTATCTGGCAAGGAGGGAAAACGTTCCGCCCTGCCCCACAGCAGGGTGATGATACACCAGCCGCTGGGCGGCGTGCAGGGACAAGCTTCCGACATCGAGATAGAAGCCCAGGAAATCATGAAATTCAAGAAAGAACTCTATACCATCATCTCCGATCACTCTCACACACCCTACGAAAAAGTGTGGAAAGACAGTGACCGCAACTTCTGGATGACCGCTCAAGAAGCCAAGGAGTATGGCATGATAGACACTGTACTGGAAAGGAAGCGTTAAGGAAAGATGGCAAGAAAGAAATGCAGCTTTTGCGGGCGCGACGAAAAGGAAGTGCGCTTGCTGATAACGGGCATTGATGGCTTTATATGCGAAGAATGCGCCAATCAGGCATATAACATCGCCAAGATGGCGGGAATGTACGCTCCCGCCAAGGCGGAGCAAGCGCAGTCAAATCCAGAGAGATTGAAACAGATACCCAAGCCCAAAGAGATAAAAGCGCACCTGGACGAATATGTCATTGGCCAAGACGAGGCCAAACGCACCCTGGCGGTGGCTGTCTACAACCACTACAAGCGACTGATGCAACCCGAAGCGCAAGACGGCGTGGAAATAGAGAAGAGCAATATCATCATGGTGGGAAGCACGGGCACTGGCAAGACTTTGCTGGCTCGTACCATCGCCAAGTTGCTCGACGTACCTTTCACCATTGTCGACGCTACTGTATTCACCGAGGCGGGATATGTGGGAGAAGACGTGGAGAGCATACTGAGCCGTCTGCTGCAAGTGGCCGACTATGACGTGGAGGCCGCCCAAAGGGGCATCGTTTTCATAGATGAGATAGACAAGATAGCCCGCAAAAGCGACAATCCCTCTATCACTCGTGACGTAAGCGGAGAAGGCGTGCAACAGGGCTTGCTGAAGCTGCTGGAAGGCACCATGGTCAACGTGCCGCCCCAGGGAGGCAGGAAGCATCCCGACCAAGAGTATATCCACGTGGATACGCGTAACATACTTTTTATCTGCGGCGGCGCGTTCGACGGCATAGAGCGCAAGATAGCGCAACGCTTGAACACCCATGTGGTAGGTTACAACTCCGTGCAAAACGTAAATAAGATTGACAAGGCTGATCTGATGAAATATGTCTTGCCACAAGACCTGAAATCATTTGGCCTCATACCTGAGATTATCGGCAGGTTGCCGGTGCTCACTTACCTAAAGCCACTTGACAAGGAAGCCTTGCGCATGATACTGGTGGAGCCTAAAAACTCTATCATCAAGCAATACATCAAGCTCTTCGAGATGGACAAGATAAAACTGACCTTCGAGCAAGACGCCCTTGACTACATCGTGGACAAGGCCGTGGAATACAAGCTAGGGGCAAGAGGCTTACGCTCCATCGTCGAGGCGGTGATGAGGGAGGCCATGTTTAATATGCCTTCCACCAAAGCTCGCACCTTCAAGGTGACTCGCGAATACGCGATGAGCCAGCTCGACAAAGCGCATTTCCACATAAAGGAATCGGCCTGACACCGAAGAGCCGGGCGGCGCTAGAGGCTTTGACCAAGGACAACAGCATCATAACGATATGGCGGAAAAGGTAAATCTAACCAAGCAATTAAAGCACTACTTCGGCTTTGACACGTTCAAGGGCGACCAGGAGTCTATCATCCGCAACCTGCTGGAAGGTAAAAACACGTTTGTGTTGATGCCTACGGGTGGCGGCAAGAGTCTCTGCTATCAGTTGCCCTCGTTAATCATGGAAGGCACGGCCATCGTCATCTCACCGCTCATAGCCTTGATGAAAAATCAAGTGGATGTCATCAACGGATTGAGCGAAAGTGATGGCGTGGCGCATTACCTGAACTCATCGCTCAACAAGTCAGCCATTGAGCAAGTAAAATCCGACATTCTCTCAGGTAAGACAAAGTTGCTCTACGTCGCCCCGGAATCGCTCACCAAGGAGGAGAACACAGACTTCCTCAAGACGGTGAAGATTTCCTTCTACGCCGTAGACGAGGCACATTGCATATCTGAATGGGGGCACGATTTCCGCCCGGAATATCGCCGCATCCGCCCCATCATCAATGAAATAGGGCAAGCGCCTGTTATCGCCCTCACGGCCACCGCCACCGACAAGGTGCGTACAGACATCAAGAAAAGCTTGGGTATCAACGACGCTGTTGAATTCAAGAGCTCTTTCAATCGTCCTAACCTCTACTACGAGGTGCGGCAGAAGACAAAGGACATTGACAAGCAAATCATCATGTTCATACGCCAGAATCCTGGCAAGAGCGGCATCATATACTGCCTGTCGCGCAAAAAGGTAGAGGAACTGGCTGAAGTGTTAAAGGCCAACGATATCAAAGCCGCCCCTTATCATGCGGGACTTGACTCCGTGACCCGTTCACAGACACAAGACGATTTCCTGATGGAAAAGCTTGACGTGATTGTCGCTACTATCGCCTTTGGCATGGGCATTGACAAACCTGACGTGCGCTTTGTCATTCACTACGACATCCCCAAAAGCCTGGAAGGATATTATCAAGAGACTGGCAGAGCCGGGCGAGATGGCGGCGAGGGAAAATGCATCACGTTCTATGCCAAGAACGACCTACGCAAGCTGGAGAAGTTCATGGAGGGCAAACCTGTATCCGAACAAGACATAGGAAAGCAACTATTGCAAGAAACCGCGGCCTACGCGGAGTCCTCCGTGTGTCGCAGGAAAATGCTGCTCCACTATTTCGGAGAAGAATATACCGAGGATAACTGCCATAATTGCGACAACTGCCTGCACCCCAAGACCAAGGTGGAAGCCCAAAACGCCCTGACCATGGTGCTGCAAGCCGTAGCCGCCGTGAAAGAGAACTTCCGGCAAGAATACATTATTGATTTCGTGAAAGGCAGGGCTACGGACGACATCGTCTCACACAAGCACCAAGAGCTAGAGGAGTTTGGAGCTGGCGAAGACGAGAATCCGAAACTATGGAATCCCGTGATAAGGCAAGCGCTGTTGGCAGGCTACTTGAAGAAAGACGTAGAGAACTATGGCCTCTTGAAACTTACGCCAGCTGGCAAGCGTTACTTAAAGGAGCCACACTCGTTCATGATTGTGGAAGACAATGAGTTCAACGAGAGTTGTGAAGAGGAGAACCACGAGGGAGGTGCCGCCTTGGACCCCACCTTGTTCAACATGTTGAAAGACCTGCGCAAAAGAATCGCCCAAAAGGCGAAATTGCCCAGCTACGTCATCTTCCAGGACATCTCCCTGGAACAGATGGCCACCATGTACCCCATTGATTTACAGGAACTGCAAAACATACAAGGTGTAGGCGCGGGAAAGGCCAAGCGTTACGGCAAGGAGTTTTGCGAGCTCATCAAGAAGTACTGCGAGGAGAACGAGATAGAGCGACCCGAGGAATTGCGGGTGAGAACCGTGGCCAAGAAGTCTGCCCTCAAGGTGAACATCATCCACAGCATAGACCGCCAAATAGCCTTGGATGACATCGCGGAGGCTAAAGGACTGGAGTTCGAAGCCTTGCTCGACGAGATAGAGGCCATCGTCTATAGCGGCACCAAGCTGAACATAGATTATTTCCTGGACGAGGTGATGGACGAAGAACGCATAGATGAGGTATACGACTACTTCATGGAGAGCGAGACCGACGACCTGGATGCCGCCATCGAAGAGCTGGGAGACATCTGCACCGAAGACGAGATAAGATTGGTGCGCATCAAGTTCCTTTCCGAGCAGGCCAACTGATTTCACAAACACAAGCCGTACCGGTATTATCTGGTGCGGCTTCTTTGTTGCCTGTTCCCCGCATGGGGCTTTTAAGAAAAGCATTTAGCGTGCATTCGATGAATCTTAGCTTGCGTACGTAAGCCTTTCATTGCCAAAGAGTAGAGAACGCGCTTACGCGTCTCAGCAAGCAAGAGTGCCGAATAAAATCACCACTGGCGAAAGTCTGGCGGCCTGCTGAGACGCAAAAATCTCTACAAACTTTTCGCCGAATTCACGTTAAGTTATTTTGCTCAGCAAAACAACTTATTTTCATGAGCGAAACAACTTATTTTCCTGGGCAAAATAACTTGTTTTCCTGAGCAAAATAACTTGTTTTCAAACGCCCTCAAAATCGCCCTGCTGAACACCTTCCAAGTGATCTATAGAAATGAGGTCAACTGCTCTATAGAAATGACATGAAGTGAACTATAGAAACCATGACAACTGTTCTATAGAGCACTTGAGACGCCAAAATAAAACGCAATAAAATGTAATTGAACGCATTCAAACGAAAGAAAGCGCAAGCTTTTCCTCCCATTCACGATAAAGGCCCTAAAAAAGTCAGTACTACTCCTTTTCAATATCAGTAGTACTGAAATCCCAGAGCGGTAGTACTGACTTTCATTTTCAGTAGTACTGGCTTTTTGTGTGCGTAATCAGCAATTGGGTTTATTCCGAGAATCATTGAACTCACGACGTTACCTTGTTTTTAACAGTATACCTCGCTCACAACCTTTCTCGCAAAGTCCAATAACGATTTGGGTTAAATTGCATTAATATCCCGTGAAATTCGGGAAAAAGCACGGAAGTCTGAAAAATTATCGCTAAATTTGCACGCAATAAATTTTTTAAGATATATCATTATGTCATCATTTGTTGCAGATAAAATTGTCATGGACGGCCTTACTTACGATGACGTCCTGCTGGTTCCAGCGTATTCTGAGGTGTTGCCAAAGACGGTACAGTTGAAAACGAAATTCTCACGCAACATCGAGTTGAACATTCCTTTTGTCACGGCAGCCATGGACACTGTTACCGAGGCGGCTATGGCCATCGCCATCGCGCGAGAGGGAGGTATCGGTGTCATCCACAAGAATATGTCTATCGAGGAACAAGCCAGGCAAGTGGCCATCGTGAAGCGTGCCGAGAACGGCATGATTTACGACCCCGTGACCATTTGCAAGGGGCGCACTGTCAAAGACGCATTGGACATGATGGCGGAATATCATATTGGAGGCATCCCTGTAGTTGACGAAGAGAACCACTTGGTAGGTATTGTCACCAATCGTGACTTGCGCTTCGAACGCCGACTTGACAAGAAGATAGACGAAGTGATGACCTCGGAGAACCTTGTCACCACACATATACAAACCGACTTGGTGGCCGCCGCGCAGATACTGCAAGAAAACAAGATAGAAAAGTTGCCTGTTGTTGACAACGACAACCACTTGGTAGGCTTGATTACTTACAAGGACATCACCAAGGCCAAAGACAAACCCATGGCATGCAAGGACGAAAAGGGTCGTTTGCGCGTGGCCGCTGGCGTGGGCGTGACGGTGGACACCTTGGAGCGGGCGCAAGCCTTGATAGAGGCTGGTGCCGATGCCATCGTGATAGACACCGCGCATGGCCATTCCAAGGGCGTTATAGACAAGCTGAAGGAGGTGAAAGCCGCTTTCCCCGACATAGACATCGTGGTGGGCAACGTAGCCACGGGCGCGGCAGCCAAGATGCTCGTGGACAATGGAGCGGACAGCGTCAAGGTAGGTATAGGCCCAGGCTCTATTTGCACTACTCGCGTGGTTGCTGGCGTGGGCGTTCCCCAATTGAGCGCGATATATGATGTTTACTCCGCTTTGCGCGACACCGATGTTCCTCTTATCGCAGATGGTGGCTTGCGCTATTCAGGCGACGTGGTGAAGGCATTGGCCGCTGGCGGTAGCTGTGTGATGATAGGCTCCCTTGTGGCTGGCACCGAGGAAAGCCCAGGCGAAACCATCATCTTCAATGGCCGCAAATTTAAGAGCTATCGGGGTATGGGCTCATTGGAGGCCATGGAACATGGCTCTAAAGACCGTTACTTCCAGAGCGACACCAAGGATGTGAAAAAACTGGTGCCAGAGGGTATCGCTGGCCGTGTGCCCTATAAGGGAACTGTACAGGAGGTGATTTATCAGCTCGTGGGAGGCTTACGCTCTGGTATGGGTTATTGTGGCGCACCCACCATTCGCGAGTTGCATAACGCGAAGTTCACCCGCATCACCAACGCAGGCGTATTGGAGAGTCACCCACATGATATCGCCATTACGAGCGAGGCTCCAAATTACAGTCGCCCCGAGTAGTGTTTGCCCGATAGCACAATTATGAGACATACCCTACTCCTGCTCTTTATTTTATTCACCTCGCTCATGACCAAGGCTCAAAACGACCCCGTGGTCATGAGAATAGGTGATAATGAGATAAGATTACGGGAGTTCATGTATGCCTACCATAAAAATTACCCTGAATCCGAACGAGACAGAAAAAGCCTGGAAGCGTTTGCGGATAGTTACCTGGACTACCAGCTCAAGGTAAAAGCCGCGCTTGACGCAGGCTTAGACACAATTCAAGGCGTAAGGGAATCGGAAGTGTCTGGCGAGAGCTTTCCCGCCAGAATCTCTTTTGGCGTTGACCCCCAAGTGGAGAATGAGGCACATTTACTCTATAAGTCTGCCCGCGCGAAAGTAGAGGCAAGCGGAGGAATGGTGAAACCTGCCCACATCTTATTGGCACTGCCACAAAACGCCAATGAGCGACAACGTCGCAAAGCGCAGCGAAGAGCGGATTCGCTTTACCAAGCCATCAAAGCGGGGGCTGACTTTAACGAGTTGGCGAGCAAATATTCTGACGACAAGTCCACGGCCGCAAAGGGCGGAGAGTTGCCTTGGCTATCTAAAGGACAGATTGTGGAACTGTTCGAACGGGTGGCGTACTCCTTGGAAGTTGGCGAAGTAAGTCGCCCTTTCCTTTCTGAGTTTGGTTATCATATCATCAAGCTGAAAGACAAGCAACCTTTCTACCCCTATGAAGCACAGCGGGACGAGCTGTACCGACATGTGGAGTTAAGCCTGATGAGAAAAAGCGTCACCCAAGACACCACAAGGTACTTTTCCAAGAATCGCTCCACAAAAGCGAAAGCCATAACTTTTGAAAGCACAAAAAGAAAAGCGGGTGCGGACAGAACAGAAAACATTTCGCTTCAAGACAAAGAGTATCGTGACGCGGCTTTGGTGTATGAGATTACAGATAAAGTTGTTTGGCAAAAGGCACATGACGAAAAGGCTTTGGCCAGCTATTTCAAACGGCACAAGAAAAGCTTTCGATGGAAACAGCCACGTTTCAGTGGCGTGGCATTCTATGTAAGGACTTACGAAGACGCGAAAAAGGCTCGCCAACTGTTAAAAGGCCAGCCTGCCACGCAATGGAAAGACATCTTGGAGAACACCTTCAACCGAGACTCGGTAATAGGGATAAGAGTGGAAACGGGTCTTTTCTTGCCTGGTGACCATCCGCTGGTAGACAGGGACATTTACAGAAGAGCGGTACAACCTTCTCCTTACATCGGCTTGCACATAGGTACCACATATGGAAAATTGCTACGCAAAGGGCCAAGTGAATATACGGAAGTGCGTGAACTGGTGTTGGCAGACTACCAAGAACATCTGGAGAACGAATGGGTGGCCAACCTACGCAAGCACTATCGCCCCACGGTCTATTGGGAAGAATTGATAAAAGCATTATAATAATTAAAGTATTATATATATAATAAGGTATATGAGAAAAAAAACTCAGATATTAGCAAGCTTTTTGGCCATGCTGCTATTGGCTGGATTGAGCGCACATGCACACAAATCATTGTCCACGCCAGCAAACAATGACTCCGCGGTCAACGAGAATGATAGCGCCATAACCCAAATACCTCGCCCCGTATCAGGAAGTATTGTAGATGAGGTGATATGGGTAGTGGGTGATGAACCTATATTGAAATCAGACGTGGAGATGACACGCTTGCAAGCCGAGGCCGAGGGCGTGAAGTTCCGCGGCGACCCTGACTGCTCCATTCCCGAGCAGATTGCCGTACAGAAACTTTTCTTGCATCAAGCCGCTATAGACAGTATAGAAGTAACGGAATCGGAAGTGTTGAACAGTATAGACGAACAAATCAACTACTGGATACAGCTGATAGGTTCCAAGGAGAAACTGGAAGAGTATCGCAAGCAGACTGTAACGCAGATGCGCCAGCAGATGCACGACGATTTCAAGAACCGCCAGTTGATACAAAGAATGAAAGAGAAACTGGTGGAAGACATCAAGGTGTCTCCCGCCCAGGTAAGAGAGTACTTTCATGATCTTCCCGCTGACAGTATCCCCTTTGTGCCCACGGAAGTGGAGGTGGAAATCATCACCATGCAACCCAGGATAAGCCAAGAGGAAATCAACCGCATAAAGGACGAACTACGTGAGTACACCGATCGCGTGAACAAGGGAGAGACAACTTTTGGAACCTTGGCTCGCCTTTACTCTGAAGACCCAGGCTCAGCCCGTTTGGGTGGAGAGCTGGACTACACGGGCCGCGGCATGTTGGATCCCGCGTTCGCCAATGTGGCCTTCAACCTCACAGATCCCAAGAAGATATCCAAAATAGTAGAATCAGAGTTTGGTTTCCATATCATACAGCTGATTGACAAGCGTGGAGACAAGATAAAGGTACGCCATATCTTGCGCAAGCCGCATGTAGACCCTGAAGCTATTGACATCTCCATGAACCGACTCGACTCACTCGCCAATTTCATCCGTGAAGGCAAAGTGACTTTCGAGGAAGCCGCTTCTCACGTATCCGATGATAAGGACACGAAAAACAACCGAGGACTAATGGCCAACACCTCCCAAACGGGCATGCGTACCTCAAAGTTCCAAATGAAAGATCTTCCTACCGAGGTAGCCCGTGTGGTAGACACCTTGAAAGTAAACCAGGTGTCCGCTCCTTTCCAAATGATTAACTCCAAAGGAAAAACCACTTGCGCCATAGTAAAACTTGTAAGCAGGGTGGAAGGCCACCGCGCCACTATCACCGAGGACTTCCAGGTGATGAAAGACATCGTAACCGACAAAGAACGGGAAAAAGTGCTTCACGACTGGGTGGTGGACAAGATAAAAAACACCTATGTACGGATGAATGACAACTACAAGGATTGCGAATTCGAATACCAAGGTTGGATAAAATGACGATAAAACGTTGGGCGGGGAAACATCTCAACGGGCACAGGATCATGCTAATAGTGTTCTTGTGCCTGTTTGGGTTATGCCTATCACAGGCTATGCGCCCCTCGAAAAAGCATCAGGACACTCGTGAGAAGGGTGACCGCGTTTACCTGCTGCACGCCGATGAATTGTATTACGACCAATGGGGCGACAACCCTGAAGCGCAGATACTCAAAGGCAAAGTGAAATTCAGCCATCAAGGAGGCATACTGGATTGCGATAGCGCTTACTTCTTTCAAGCCTCCAACTCTTTCCAAGCTTTCGGCCACGTACACTATTACCAAGGGGATACTCTCTCCTTGAACTGCGACCGTGCGGAATACGACGGCATGGTGCAGATGATGCGCGCGCGGCATCACGTTGTTTTGCGCCATCGCACGCAAACCCTGCGTACAGACAGCCTAGACTATGACCGCCTCTATAACTATGCTTACTTTTTCGAGGGCGGCACCCTGGTAGATGGCAAAGACAGACTAGTGGCCGATTGGGGAGAATATTACCTGGACACGAGACTGGCCAACTTCTATTACAACGTGAAATTAAGAAGCGGTGAGGATCTCATCACCACCGACACACTGTTTTACGACCTATCCAAATCGCTCGCCCATGTGACGGGACCTTCCCGTATCGTTTCCAAGAACAGCGTTATCAATACCGACAATGGTTTTTATGATTCCGACAACAAGACCGCGCAACTATATCAACGCTCTACGGTCAACGACAATGGGAAGAACATCACGGCAGACACTCTCTTTTACGTAAAGAATGGCGAAAGTGAAGGCTTCGGCAACGTAGTCTATGAAGACACGATTAACAAGAACGGACTCACTTGCGAATATTTTCGCTACAATGACAGCACAGGGATAGGGTTCGCCACCAACAATCCCGTGATGATGGATTACTCTCAAGGTGACACGCTGTGGATGCACGCCGACACCCTAAGACTGGAGACTTTCTTCATCAATACAGATTCCGCCTATCGCAAAGTGCACGCCTATCATAAGGTAAGGGCTTTCCGTTCAGATATACAAGCGGTATGCGACTCCCTGGTAGCCAACTCGCAGGACTCATGCGCCACCATGTACAAAGACCCCATCTTATGGAATGGTCCTAGCAGGCAATTGTTGGGCGAGGTCATTAAGGTTTACTCCAATGACAGCACGATACGCTTCGCCCAGGTAATTGGGCAAGCCTTGGGACTGGAGCAACTGCCAGACAGCACCCACTTCAACCAACTAGCCGCAAGGGAAATGCGGGCTTACTTCATAGACGGTAACCCCAGAATGGGTGAAGCCATTGGAAATGTCCAGTCCATATATTACCCCATCGATGAGAAAGACAGCGTGTTGATAGGCCACAACTATCTGGAAACGGACACCATGCGCATGTATATGTCGCCTGAAAGGAAACTGCAGAAGATATGGGCTTCTAAATCGGTGGCTACCATGTATCCAGTGACACAGATTCCAGCGCAACGGTTTAAGCTGCCTAGCTTTGCTTGGTTTCCGCAAATACGCCCCATAGATAAAAACGACATCTTCGTATGGCGTGGGAAAGGTAGCCAGTATGAGCTGAAAGCCATCAAGCGCAACGCGCCTCCATTGCAGAAGTTACGCCACAAGACCACTCCCCAAACCGTGACGGCAGACTCTACGCAAGCAGCTCCAATAGCCGCCTCTCAAGAAAGCACTATACCCCAAGAGGCCATCCCCGCAGCTAGCGAAGGACAAACAAGGAATATGGACAGTAGCGCTACCGCTATCCCGAAGGCAACCATCCCCACAGAGGAGAAGAAGCCCAAGAAGAATCCGTAGGGTCATGAAACTTTTCGCCAACCAACGACCCAAAGGTTTTCGCCACCGAGACTTACCTCATGCGGAAAAACACTTTGACTTCCACCGTGACCATCCCAGGGGAAGAAGTATGGGCAACGTGACAACCCTGATTGTCCTGCTGGCATTACTCTTGGCATTATGGAAAATCTTCAATTAAACCCATCATGAGCGACATCATACAATTGCTACCGGATAGCGTAGCCAACCAGATAGCGGCGGGCGAGGTGATACAACGTCCTGCCTCCGTAGTGAAAGAATTGGTGGAAAACGCCGTAGACGCTGGCGCCAAGTGCATCCACGTACTTATAGAAGACGCTGGGCGCACCTCCATACAAGTCATAGACGATGGCAAGGGAATGTCGGAGACCGACGCTCGCTTGTCGTTCGAACGCCATTCCACCTCCAAGATACGCAAGGCAGAAGACCTCTTCGCGCTCCACACCATGGGATTCCGTGGAGAAGCGCTCGCCTCCATCGCCGCCGTGGCTCAAATAGAACTTCTTACGAGACAAGCCAACGAGGAAGTCGGAACCCGCCTCAACATTTCCGGTTCAGCGTTCCAAGGCCAAGAACCATGCTCATGCCCTGTGGGGAGTAACTTCCGGGTAAGCAATCTATTCTATAATGTACCCGCCAGACGCAAGTTCCTGAAGTCGAACACCACGGAGATGAACAACATCCTCTGCGCTTTCGAGCGAGTGGCATTGGTCTATCCCGACATCATGTTTACCCTCCACAGCAACGGCACTGAGCTGCTACACCTTCCCGCGGACAATCTCATGAAACGCATCGTAGGCATATTTGGCAAGAAACTCAGCCAAGACCTGTTGCCCGTAAACGTGGAGACCGCCATGTGTAAACTCACCGGCTTTGTCGGCAAACCTGAAGCGGCGCGCAAGAAATGCCCACATCAATACTTCTTCGTCAACGGCCGCTTCATGAAACATCCCTACTTCCACAAGGCCGTAATGAGCGCTTTTGACCGGCTTGTGCCCCTTGGAGAACAGGTGCCCTACTTCCTCTACTTCGAAGTGCCCGCACAAGACGTGGATGTCAACATCCATCCCACCAAGACCGAAATCAAGTTTGAGAACGAACAGGCAATCTGGCAAATACTGTTGGCTGCCGTAAAAGAGGCGGTAGGGCTTTTCAATGACGTGCCCACTATAGATTTCGACACCGAAGGCAAGCCCGAGATTCCTTTATTTGACAATGCCCGTGGCGATATACACGCACCCCATATCGAGATAGACCCCAGCTATAATCCTTTCAAGACCGCTGGCAAAAGCGCGGGAAAGCCGTCCGCCCCCCTGCGCTCGTCCAAGATAAACATGGATTGGGAACAACTCTACGAGGGCATGAGGAACGAGGAGGGAAAGCCAAATGAAGCCGCGAACCTTTTCGATGATTCGGTCGTGGTATCCAACTCCCACGAGATGCTCACGGAAAAGAGTCCCACCCACTACCAATATAAAGGCCGCTACTTGATGACCGCCGTGAAATCGGGACTGATGATTATCGACCAGCATCGGGCACATGTCCGCATTCTCTTCGAACAATACTTGAGACAGACACAAGAGAAAACTTGGCATTCCCAACGTGTACTCTTCCCCGAGGTAATACAATTCAGCCCTTCCGAAAGAGTGGTTTTGGAAAAGATAATGCCCGAGTTGCGCACAGCGGGGTTTGACTTGAGCGACTTGGGAAGTGGCAGCTATGCCGTGAATGCCATTCCCGCAGGTTTGGAAGGTGTCGACATCACCCATCTGGCCTGCGACATCGTGGCCACAGCCATAGAGAAAGGCGTTTCCGCCACCGAGGAAGTCAACCGAATGTTAGCTCTTAGCCTAGCTCGCAACGCAGCCATCCCCTATGGCCAAGTACTGAGCAACGAAGAGATGGAAGGCATTGTCAACAACCTTTTCCAATGTGCGACCGTCAATTACACCCCCGACGGAAAAAGTATCTTATGCATCCTAAAACAAGACGAAATAGAGCATCTTTTAGGCTAAAAGGCGAAAAAACGCACCATAATAAAGGGGATAACGTCATTTTTGTGCTAAAAACTTGTATCGTATTAAAAAAAACATTACCTTTGCCCAATAAAAGAGATTCGATATTCGAAATTTTTAACATTCAAGGTTATGAAAAAGTTATTGTTCTTAATGGTATTCGCTGGTGTTTCTTTCACCAGCTTTGCCCAGAATGCTGTTCCCACGGAGCAGTACAGTGTGGCAACTAATTCCTTCTGGAGCAACTGGTTCATCCAGTTGGGCGTGGATTGGAATGCATTCTACAACGATGCAGAGCATGGCAACGACTACCAACGTGGTCCCTGGAGGTCTTTCCGCTCCAACCCCGGTCTGTCCGTAGCTGTTGGTAAGTGGTTCACTCCCGGCATTGGTCTGCGTACAAAGGTGCAGGGCATCTGGGGCAAGTCCGTGGGCGTGGACGACAACAACCGCAACAGCAACAAGTACTGGTTGGTAAACGAGCAGGTAATGTTCAACCTCAGCAACATGTTGTGCGGTTATAGCGAGACCCGCGTATGGAACGTAATTCCCTTCGCTGGTGTCGGTGTTGGTCGTAACATGACTTACAACCGTTACGCAATGGGCTTGAGCCTGGGCGTACAGTCTTCCTGGATGCTCTCCAAGAAGTGGAGAATCTACGCTGAGGGTGGCTGGAACGCTATGCAAGGCGAATTTGACGGCTTCGGCGCAGCCCGTCACCGCGGCTGGGACAACGCCGATAACAACCTCTACGCAGAGGTGGGTATCACCTACAACCTGGGTTCCGCAACCTGGAAGGCTTCTCCCGATGTTGACGCCATCATGGCACAGCACCAGGCTGAGCTTGACGCACTCAACGCTAAGTTGAATGACGCTAACTCTGAGAACGCTCGCCTGAAGGAGTTGCTGGCTAACCAGAAGGCCGTACAAGAAGGTCCAGACGTAGCCGCTGAGTTGGCTAAGATTCCTGTATCTGTATTCTTCAACATCAACAAGAGCGAAATCGCTGACGAGAAAGACCTCGTTAACGTACAGGTTTTGGCTGACTACGCTAAGGCAAACGACCTGAATATGGTTGTTACCGGTTACGCAGACAGCGAGACTGGTTCCGCAGAGTTCAACCAGAAGTTGTCTGAGGAGCGTGCTAACACCGTTGCTAACGAGTTGCAGAACATGGGCGTAAGCGCTTCCAAGATTACCGCAAAGGGTAATGGTGGCGTTGCTGACCTGACTCCTATCGCTAACAACCGTCGCGCTATCGTACAGATTTCCAAGTAAGTTTTTATTCAAACATTATCAAAAGGGTGCTCCTTCGAAAGAAGGGGCACTTTTTTTATGGTACAATTCCATCATGTCTTTTGGCAGATGGAACCATTTAACCCAAATTGATCATTAGGTTTGGGGTTAAGCCTGGCAAACCATCTGCCTAAATAGCGTAAGTTCGACGAAAAGTTATAGAGATGCCGTGACATATATAGCTTCATGTTACCGGAAGTATAGTATCCTTTCCAGTACCAGCCTACAGAAACTCCAGTACCAGTCTACTGGTACTGGAGTTTCTGTAGGCTGGTACTAAGCTTGCAATAGTACTGACTTTCAAAAGGAGTAGTATTGAATACTACCGCGAGGCGGCAACACTAAGCCCCCAGCCGTAGAGACGTGGCGTGGCCGAGTATATTGATTTTTTGACCATGAAGGTCAGCGGCTGTCTCTTATGATTTCACGCGGACTAATGCCCAATTTGGATTTAAGTTGTTTTCCCTATGAAATCAAGTTATTTCCGTAAGCGATTTAAATTGTTTTCATGGGCGATTTAAGTTGTTTTCATGGGCAATTTAAGTTGTTTTCCCAAGAGATATTCTTCCACAAACAACGCGGAGAACTACCTTGCGCAAATCAAAGAATCACAGTGTATTTACGCAAATCGAGTCTCAGCCTGTGCACATAATCAGCCATCTTGCTTGTAGAGACGCGAAAACGCGTCTCTACAACTTCTCGTCGAATTCACGTTACTCAGAGATCATTACACTTTGACTAGATTGCCCGCCTGGATTTACGCGAGACATGTAAGGAAAACGTAACTGTTTTCCCAAGATGTTGTCATACCCCTATCACCCCATTGTAACAAGAAGAGCGTACTTTTGCAGCGAGAAAATCAAGATGAAAAGAAAAGATGAGAAAAACGAGACAAACCAACAGGCATTGGCATCTTAGCGCATTGCTGTTCTTATTGAACATCCTGTGTTTGCCCGCATTGGCCCAAACGGGTACCATTACAGGAAAAGTCACGGACACAAGGCTCAATGAGCCATTGATTGGGGCTTCCGTAATGATAGAGGGCTCAACGACTGGTGCCGTAACCGATATCGACGGACATTTCCGCATAGCGGGACTTAAGCCGGGAAGCTATAATATCGTGGCTTCTTATGTATCGTATGAGAATCAAACCATCAAAAACGTGAGCATTTCCGGTGACAAGGAGACAACGCTCAACATAAAGATGAGGCAATCCGACATCTCCCTGGAAGGTGTCACCGTCACCGCGCGCAAGAACATGGAGAGCGAACGGGTCTTGCAAATGGAAAGGCAAAATTCCTCTATCGCCATCGAGAACCTGGGCGCCAAGGAAATGAGCGTGAAGGGAATAGGCAATGTGGAAGAAGGCGTAAAAAAAATAACAGGCATCTCCATTGCCGACGCCGGGCAGCTGATAGTCCGCGGACTGGGCGACAGATACAGCACAACGACCCTGAACGGCCTGCCCATCGCCTCGCCAAACCCTGACAACAAGTTGATTCCCCTGGATCTCTTCCCCTCTAGCACCATACAGAACATCACGGTAAGCAAGGTATATGACGCCAGCGTCTTCGCCGACTATAGTGGCGCGCACATAGACATCAATACCAAAGAGAACGTGATGGATGACTTCTTTAACGTAAACTTCAACGTGGGGAGCCGTTTCAACGCCTTAGGGCAGGATTTCTACCAAATGGACAGGGAAGGCTCGCTTTTCAAGACACCTTCGATGGACAAGAGCGTGCTGGGCATGAACACGACAGACTTCAATGAGTACGTGAAAACCCACAACATATTCAACACCACTTTCGACGTGGAGAAGAGCACCGCCTTGCCCGAGTTCGGCGGAAACATCAGCTTCGGCAAGAACTTCAAGATAGGAAAGCAAACCCTCAGCGCGCTGGCATCAGTGAGCCTGAGCAATGGGACAACCATCATAGAGGACGCTTTCTATAAAACCATGGAGGCCAGCGGCAATACGCAAAGTGACTTCAATTACGATGAGTATACCAGCTCGCTGAACATGGCCGCCTTGGCTTCGCTGAGCATGACTCTTCGCGAAAACGACCGCGTTGGCTACTCTTTCTTCTTCGCCCGCAACGCCAATGACAGCTATCAGCGCAGGGAAGGCGTAGACAACGAGGGCCACGAATTGATTGGCAGCAATGACATCACCCATATTTACACTCTGCAAAATCATCAGCTCAGCGGACTCCACTACTTCGGCAAGCAGTGGGAACTGACCTGGGGAGGCTCCTACGGCAAGACCAGCAGCGAGGAACCTGACCGCCGCCAGGTGATGTTCAGCAAAAACGAGGACGGCACTCTCTCCCTCTTCAAGCTCAACCGCCAAGAAACCATGCGTTATTTCGGCAATTTGGATGAGGAAGAATGGGTTGGCAGCGCAGCCCTGAAATACAAATGGGATGAGCAAAACCATATAATGGTGGGATTGAATTACAAGGACAAGAACCGTGACTACAGTGCCAAGAGATACTACTACAATCTCAACCAGCTCAACCCCACTATCACAGACATCTATAACACGAGCGATTACCTGAACCAAGACAACTTGGCCAATGGCACTCTCAAGATCAATCAGCGCATACTCACCCACGATGCCTACAAGGCTGGCATGGATATCATCGCGGGCTATGCCCAGACGGATTTCTATCCCACCCCATCGCTGCTGATTAACTTAGGATTACGATACGAATACGCAAGGCAGTGGGTAAAGTACGCCATCGAGGGGCAGGAACTCTACCAAAACCGCCGTGACCTAAATAGGCACGACATCTTCCCCACCATAAACGTGAAGTACACCTTCAACGGACAGGACAACCTTAGGCTGTCACTCTCGCGCACCATCACCCGTCCCTCGTTCATAGAGATGGCACCCTTCCTCTACCAGGAATCCTATGGGGCGGAACTCATCAGGGGTAACGCCGAGTTGGCAAACGGATATAATTACAACCTCGACCTCAGATATGAGCGTTTCTGGAAAAATGGCGACATGTTCTCCATCACCGCCTACTACAAACACTTGGACAAGCCCATCGAACGCATCCAGATGTTGCAAAGCGGCGCGACAGTGCACTCTTTCCAGAACGCGGACCAAGGAATGGCGGCTGGCATAGAAGCCGAGATGCGAAAGGAACTGGTAAGAAACCTCCGCTTGGGCGCCAACTTCTCCTACATGTACACCAACGTGAAGCTGCCCGAGGGAGGAGCCTACACCAACGACAAGCGTTCACTGCAAGGAGCTTCCCCTATCTTGATGAATGCAGACCTCACCTATAATCCGCGTTTTGGCGAAGACAGGCAGCTCTCCCTCGCGTTGCTCTACAACCTGCAAGGCCGTCGCATCCACGCCGTGGGCGTAAGCCAACTGGGAGATATCAAGCAACAGACCGTTCACACGATGAACTTCGTGGCCAGCTATGCTTTCAACAAGCACCTGACAGCCAGCTTGCGGGTGGAAGACCTGCTCAACAGGCCAGTCATCTTCAAGCAAGACGTGCCTAGCACAGGCGAGACTATAGAGGTGGAGCGTTACAAAGAAGGCAGCCGCATAGAGCTAGGCATATCCTATAGACTATAAACAGACAACATCATAATTTTAGTTTCATTATTCAATCAATCCATTTAAACGATGAAAAAGAACATGAGAACAATGAGAAATTATTGGCTTTCAATGGCCTTCGTAGCGGGTTTGTCACTCCTCACGGCTTGTGGCAGCGACGATGACAACAATCCTGGCCCTATGCCTCCATCCTCGGATACGCCAGAAACCCTTCAAGGCGTTATCACTGAAGACGTGACCCTGGAAAGTGGAAAAACTTATAAGCTCTCTGGACAATACACCGTCAAGGATGGCGCGACACTCACCATAGAGCCAGGCGTGACCATCGAGGCCATTGATGACCAGATAATAGACTACATCCTCATAGAGCAAGGCGGAAAAATCAACGCACAAGGCACGGCGGAGAACCCCATCGTGATGACCGCTGAGCTAAAGGAGCCAGGCGCATGGGGCGGTATCCACATCTGCGGACGTGCCCACACCAACGCCGAAGGCAAGGTGGGCAGCTCAGAGATTGGCAATGCCACTTATGGCGGCGACATAGAGGACGACAATTCCGGTATCCTGCGTTACGTCCGTGTAGAGTATGGAGGTTACACCATCAACGAGGAGACCGAAGCCAATGGCTTCACCTTTTATGGCGTAGGTAGCGGGACGACCATTGACCACTGTGAGGCATACATGGGCTCCGATGACGGATTTGAATGGTTCGGAGGTTCCGTAAACGCCTCTTACCTGGTATCTATCAACAACAGCGATGACTCCTTCGACTGGACAGAGGGCTGGAACGGTACCGCCACAAATCTCGTAGCCTACCAAGCTCCCGAGGACGAGATAGGTTATGCCTGCGACTGCCTGATCGAGGCCGACAACAACGAGAACAACTATAACGCAACTCCAATGTCAAATCCCACGCTGACAAACCTTATCCTCGTGGGCAATGGTTCTGACACAGAGGGCGTGCGTCTCCGCCGCGGCACTGGAGTGAACATCAACAATGCGATATTCTGCAACAAGGGCAAAATTCTTGTGGTAGAGAGCGAGCAAACCGAGAACCTCTTGAAAAACGGAGATTCCAGCATCAAGAACACCACTATCAGCGGCACCGTCAATAGCGAGAAGAATATCTGGAACAATGACAGTTTCCTCGCAAGCGAGGGCAACAGCGTAGACTCCAACTTGAGCCTCAGCCTCGATGACATCAAGGCACAATACACTTGGCTTAGCGGGAGTTGGGTAAAATAACACCTAGTCCATACATATTAATCCCATCTCAGCCGGCTTGCGTGATTTTCCGCAAGCCGGTTTTCTCTTTCCACGCGTGCCTTTATCATATGGGCATCATTGCCTTCCTCTACTATCCATAATAACCATGACAGTTTAGGCGGCATTCAGTCTCAACGATTCTCGGCAACCTCCGCAGAGTCTGGCGTACTGCCCGTTTCCCGTTCCACGAGATAACGCGGACGCCGCTTCACCTCTATATATATCTTACCGACATACTCGCCTATAACGCCGCATGCCAATAAAATAGCACCTCCAATAAACCACATGGAAACCATGAGCGAAGCCCATCCTGGGATTGAGCGGCCACTCGTGTAGGAGAACAGGCCGTAGACAATCGCCAAAATTGACACTACGATACAAAACAATCCTATATAGCTAATGAAAAGAAGAGGGCGAATGGAGAACGAGGTGATACCCTCAATGGCAAAGGAGAGCATCTTGCGAAGCGGGTATTTCGACTTTCCCATGAGGCGCGGCTTGCGATCGTAATATACATTGGCCACGGGATAACCGAGCGTGCAAACCAGGCCACGCAAGAAAAGATTACGCTCAGGGTAAAGCAGCAAGGAACGGGTCGCCCGCTTACTCATCAAGCGGAAATCCGCATGGTTGTAAACCACCTCGCCACCCATTTTCTGGAACAACCTATAAAACCCCTGCGCTGTTGCCCGCTTAAAGAACGTGTCCACCTCTCGAGCCTTTCTAACACCAAACACGATATCAATGCCCTTGTCGAAAAGTTGCACCATCTGGAAAATGGCCGAAACGTCATCTTGAAGGTCTGCGTCTATCGTAATCATGGCGTCTGCCCAAGCCACAGAACGCTCCATGCCTGCCCAAAGGGCATGTTGGTGGCCTGCGTTATGAGCTAGCTTGATACCCATGACCAAGGGGGAGGCAATTGCCTGTTCCTCTATCAACTCCCAAGTGCGGTCACGGCTGCCGTCATCTACATACACTATCCTTCCCTCTTCTATCATCTTCTCGTTTCGCAACCGCTCAAGCGCGGCGATAAGCTGGCCAGTGGTATTGACTAACACTTCCTGCTCATTGTAGCAGGGAACTATAATAGCTAACCTCTTCATGGTGACTTCCTTGTTAAAGGTTTGAAATTTAAGGCATGCGCTGTTGAAAACGATAAAGCTGTATAACCTTACGGTCGTCGCAGCTTCTGTGTCCGCTATCATAAACAAGTTCGAGGCTATAGCCAGGGTGTTCCTGAAGAAAATCCTTGGCATCTTCATCGCAGGCCAAGAGGTAGCCCTGGGCGGGCTTCGTCTTGTCAAATGGCTCCACGCGGTCTCCCAAATAGAAATTTACGCTAAAAGGACGGACAGGATCGCCTTCAAGTTCCGCAGTATGAGTAGAGTAAACTTTCCCTGCGGGCACTATCTGCGCGATACGTTCAGCATAGGGCTTGTCTGATTTCACGTTAAGGACAGCTGGCCCCAAATATCCATCTTGGACCATGAAGATGGAGAACACAATCGCGAAGATTGCATGAAGGCCCCACCGCTGGAATCTGTCACTCCCCCGAAGCGATAAAAAGAAAACCGCCGCAAACAACATGAAGGCCAGCAGCAATACGCCTACCCCTAGAATGGGAACAGTTTCCAAGGCATGAAGAAAAGCCTGGTTCTGCGCGGCATGCTTACCTGTAAAGACTGTCTCCGGTATCATTCCCATACGAACTACGATAAAAGCCGCAAGCGTCAGCAAGGAAAGCGATGAAAGAATCGCGCCATAAACACGCAAGACGGTGGGTTTATGCCTCCACAAATAAATGACATACTCCGCCAGGAAATATGCGATAAAAGGATAAATGGGCATCAGGTAGACACTGCGTTTGCTTTTCGGAATGCAGTAGAATACAAATATCACGACAATGCTCAGAAGTGAAAACAACCGGACATCGTCCATCTCACGGAAATAGCGCTTGAAGCGTTCCCACCATCCAGACAACAACAACCCCCGACGAGGACGTATCCAAAAGAGAGAGATAAGCGCCAAGAGCGTATAAGGCAAGAAACCTGCCAAAACCGTCAATACATTATAGTATGCGGGGTTGTGATGGGAGGCATAAGACATCTTGCCCAAAAAGCGCAACAGGTTCTCTTCCATGACAAGCTGCAAGAAATAGCTTCCGCCCTGGCGATAGGCGGCGACATACCACAAGAGGGGCACCACGCACGACACCAAGCCCACCAAGAGAAAACGGGACAACACCTTGCGGAAATCATGTCCCCTGCACAGGAGGAATATACCTGTTACCAAGCAGGGCAAGAGCACGCCGACAGGGCCTTTGGTGAGAAAGGCCGCGCTCATGCACAAGACGGCCCACCAAGGTAGGCCTCTCATGCCGCGCTCCACCCAGCGATAAAGCAGGTAAAGGGAAATAACTACCAACGCGGTAAGCATCATGTCCACACGGCAATTGGTTCCCGCGCGATGCAACTCAAAGCTAGTCAGGGTCAACAAGGCCGCCACAAAAGCCACTTGGCTTCCCCTGCGGCGAGAGAAAAACACGTAACCGGCCAGCACCATCACGGCCAAGGCAAGCGCAGAAGGGAAGCGGGCCGTATATTCTGTTACCCCACCTGTCAGCAGGGAGAGCAAAGCAATGCACCAATGCAAGAAAAGGGGCTTATAAGGAATATCCACCCCGTTGTTGACGGGCAATATCCAGTTGTCTTGTTGCAAGATAGACAGAGCCACACCGGCTTCCCGCGGTTCTCCTTTGGTATTGAAATAGGCCTCTCCCAAAAAGAGGAACAGGAACAGGAACACGATTCCCGCCAACTGCCAGAAACGTTTGTCACGCGTCATTCTTTTTATCATACTTTATCGTCAAGCGCAAAGGTACATTAATATAAGGAATAAACTATATACATATAACCGAAAAACATAACTTTTTCACAGAATTTACATTTTCCCCAACATAAACAGGCGACAAACGACACGTTCCCTGGAAAACAAACAAGGGTGAGCTGCTCCACTCACCCTTGCTTGTCTGGCCATGCGCATAGGTTGTTAGGGAGGGTGCTGACACAGCTTAGCGTTCCCTCCCGCCCGTTGCTCGCGTCAAATAAATAGACTCCCCACTTGGTAAACCACCGCGGACACTATCCAGGCCAACACCGTGGTGTAGACAGCGGAGAACGCAGCCCAACGCCAACTTCCCGTTTCTCCCTTAATAGCCGCGACAGTCGCTATACAAGGGAAATAGATGACCACAAAGAGCAAGAAACAATAGGCGGCAAGGGGCGTAATGCCATCCGCTGTCATTTGGGCCAGCAATGTGTCGTACTTTCCACCTTCGTTGTTATAAGCTTCGTCATCGCCAAAGGAATCATTGTTGGCATAAAGTACGCCCATTGTTGAGGCCACCACTTCCTTGGCGCCAATGCCTGCCACCAGGCCCACATCGAGTTTCCAGTCGAATCCTTGGGCTCGAAACACAGGTTCTATTGTCTTTCCAATACGGCCTATATAACTTTGCTCCTGTTGCTCACGCATGGACAGAGATTCATCATGGGGGAAATAACCCAAAGCCCACACAATGATACTCGCCACCAAGATGATGCCGCCCATTTTCTTTAGGTATTGCTTGCCCTTTTCCCAAGTGTGGCGTCCAATAGCCTTCCATGTAGGAAATCGATAAGGAGGCAGCTCCATAACGAAAGGAGTATCTTCTCCCTTTATGACAAACAAAGAAAGTACACGACTGACGACCACCGCCAAGAGAATACCCACGGCATAGAGCGAGAGCATCACCAACGAACGATAGTGGGCCGCAAAGAAAGTGCCTGTAATCATAATATAAATAGGCAAGCGGGCCGAACAGCTCATCAGTGGCAACACCAACATGGTGATAAGCCTCGACCGACGGCTTTCTATGGTACGGGTAGCCATCACCGCTGGCACATTGCAACCAAAGCCCATCACCAAGGGAATAAAGGACTTTCCATGAAGACCCATTTTGTGCATCAATTTATCCATGATAAACGCGGCACGAGCCATGTAGCCAGAATCTTCCATATAGGATATGAAGAAATAGAGGATGAGAATCTGTGGCAAGAAAACGATAACAGAACCGACACCGCCTATCACGCCATCTACCAACATAGCCTTCAAAGGACCATCGGGCATGGTAGTAGAAATAATCTCGCCCAACCAGGCGACACCCGCCTCTATCCAGTCCATGGGATACTGCCCTATATAGAATGTCACGCTGAACATCACAAAAAGAAGGAGCAAGAAGATGGGAAAACCGAGATAGCGGTTCGTGATGAAGCGATCTATCACGTGGGTTGTGCGATAGGTATCCTTGTCATGGCCCGTCTCATAACCCGCCTCTTTCAGGGCACCATGGATAAAACCATATTTGGCATCCATGATAGCCGTTTCACTGTCTTCCCCAGTTTCCTCCTTCACGCGTTGCTCCGCTTGGTCACGATGGGCGATAATCTCCTTGGCATCGGGGAAAGTGGCAATATAAGCTTCCACATCCTTATCATGCTCCAAAAGCTTGATGGCCAAATAACGGGTAGAATACCGCTGACGCAGATTGTCCTCCTGTTTCAGGTGCTCCTGCATCTCCTTGATGCCATGCTCCAGCTCGTGCCCGTGGTTGATATGTATGTGGCGATAGTTGCGCTGGCTGTTCTCTTGCCCTTCATACATGTCTATCACCACCTTGAAGAGCTCTTCAACGCCTCTTCCGTTAGTGAACACCGTAGGCACCATAGGCACACCGAACAACTCGCCTAGCTTATCGTAATCAACATGATCTCCCCTACGCTCGGTTTCATCAAACATATTTAGGGCGCAAACCATGCGCAAATGCATATCTATCAGTTGGGTGGTGAGATAGAGATTGCGTTCCAGGTTACTGGTATCTATCACGTTGATAACCACGTCTGGGGTCTTCTCCACGATTTGCTTGCGCACATACAGTTCCTCTGGTGAGTAAGCCGAAAGGGAATAAGTGCCAGGCAAATCCACCAAGTTGAATTCGTAACCAAAATAGCGAGCCTTACCTTCCTTGGCATCCACTGTCACGCCAGAATAATTACCCACACGCTCATGGGCGCCAGAGGCGAAATTGAACAAAGAGGTTTTACCGCAGTTGGGATTGCCAACCAACGCTACGTTGATGACATGGCGCCTGCGCTCCACTTCCCTGTCCAGTTGCAGGGAGTACGCGTCGTGATCCACGATGCCCGTTTGGTCTTCTGGGGTTTCACGAGACATCGCGGCTTCAGCTTCTGTCACCACTTCTATCATATCCGCCTCGCTATGCCTCAGCGACACCTCGTAGCCCATTATCTTATATTTCACGGGGTCTTGCAAAGGGGCGTTGAGCAGCACCTCCGCAGTCTGTCCTTTTATAAAACCCATTTCAACGATGCGCTTGCGAAAGCCACCATGGCCAGCCACCTTGACGATGACACCGCGCTCGCCCGTTTTCAGTTCCGATAATCTCATAATAATCTCAATTTAGCGCGAAATTACTAAATTCTTGCCTCAACCTCCCGAAGGGATAAGGGATTTCCGTTTTAAGTCTCTCAAAATACCCACTTATGGGGATATATCACTCCGTGGAAAGATCCGCCACAATTTTACGATACATAGTATACATACGGGTACGGCTGATATAGCCTATCAGCCTGCGATTAATGTCTACCACAGGCAACTGAGCCGCATCTGTCTTGTCGAATTTGGCCATAATCTCGTCCATGGGGTCATTCTCGCCGATGACGGCATCTGGTTCCTGCATCAATTGTCTAACAGTAAAACGCCTGTAAAACTCAGTGCGGAAGATAATATGCCTTATCTTGGTAATGTCAATAATACCCACCAAGGTACCGGCGTCATCGAGCACGGGCAGAAAGTTGTTATTGCTCCTGCTGATTTCCGCAACCAACTTACCCATTGGCAAGTCGGGGCTTATAGGGTGATAATCTTTCTCTATCACACTCTGCATGCTCATCAGGGTCAATGCCGACCTATCGGTATGGTGGGTCAGAAGCTTTCCTTCACGAGCCAATCGCAGGGCATAAATGCTGTGACTCTCGAAGACGCTGATGGTAAGGAAACTGCAGATACATACTATCATGAGCGGCATAAACAGCTGATAGCCGCCTGTCAATTCCGCTATCAGGAAGATGCCTGTCAAGGGGGCATGCATCACGCCTGCCATCACACCAGCCATGCCTAAAAGGGTAAAATTCTGCTCTGGGACATAGACGCCAAACCCATAGTAATTCCATATACGGGAGAAGAAGAAGCCAGCGAAACCGCCAATGAACAGGGAAGGAGCGAAAGTACCGCCACAACCACCACTGCCGTTAGTGGCGGAAGTAGCGAAGGTCTTGGTGAAAAGCACTAACCCCACGTACAAGATCAGTAAGTCGGAGTGACCATAAAAAATAGAATGCCCCATCACTTGTTCCCAGTCAGCCTCGGTCTTGCCGCTCAAAAGGATGTTCACGGCGGAATAGCCTTCCCCGTAAAGAGAGGGGAAGAGGAAGATGAGCACGCTCAACATGAGTCCGCCACAAAGCAACTTGAGATAAGGCTTGTGGCTCATCTTGGCGAAAAGTCCCTCACAGAACGACATGGAACGCATGAAATAAAGACTTACCAGACCGCAAAACACGCCCAGCAAAATACCCGCGGGAACCCGTTCCAGGCTCCAAGGGTTAGTCAGGGTGAAGGTAAAGAGAGAGTCATCACCCATCAAGATGTAGGTAACGCAAGTGGCGGTGACGCAGGATATCAATATGGGGAGCAATGAAGCCATGGAAAGATTGACCATCAACACCTCCAGCGTAAAGACCAGCCCCGCTATAGGAGCCTTGAAGACTCCCGCTATAGCCGCGCTCGCCCCGCATCCCACCAAAAGCATCAACGTCCGGCTATCCATGCGGAACAACTGTCCCAGATTACTTCCTATGGCAGAACCTGTCAGCACAATAGGTGCCTCCGCTCCCACCGAGCCTCCGAAGCCGATAGTGACACCAGAAGCCACCACGGAAGACCAGCAATTGTGTGCCCGCAATTTGGAGCGCTTGGTGGAAATGGCGTAAAGCACGCGAGTGATACCATGGGAAATGTTGTCACGCACCACATAGCGGATAAACAGTGACGTGAGATAAATGCCCACGATGGGGAACAGCAAGAAGAGCCAATTGAAACCAGGCTTGCGCAGGCCCAGGCTGAGAATCTGCTGTATCTCATGAATGATGCCATGGAGCACATATCCCGCTATTGAGGCCAGCACGCCGATAAAGAAAGAGAGTATCAGCGTCATCTGGCGATCTGAAAGATGCTTCAGTCGCCAATGGATAATCCTCTCCATCAGGCTTCCATGGTTTGCCTCGTCCATCTCCGCTCCTCCTTTCCTAGAACTCACTGGTGAAATGGAACTTGATATGCTCGAAGTCTTGCTGCGCCATGCTCAGCACATAACCGGAGTCGGCCAGGAAGACATCCCTGCCCTCTATGTCCTTGGCCATATACTGGTATTTCCGCTTCTTGAAGTTCTCCAGCTCGGCGGGGTCATCAGCTTCTATCCAGCAAGCTTTGTGCAGGTGGACTGGCTCCCAACGGCACTTGGCGCTATACTCATTCTCCAACCGGTACTGGATGACCTCGAACTGCAACTGGCCCACGGTGCCCACGATACGGCGCCCGTTGAACTGGTTGACGAAAAGCTGGGCGACGCCCTCATTCATCAGCTGCTCCAATCCCTTCTGGAATTGCTTGCTCTTCATGGGGTCGTCGTTCTCTATATACTTGAACATCTCGGGGGAGAACGAGGGCAACCCGCGGAAATGCAATTGCTCTCCCTCCGTGAGCGTATCTCCTATCTTGAAGATGCCGTTGTCGGGCAGTCCCACGATGTCGCCAGGATAGGCCTCGTCGATGGTGCTCTTGCGCTGCGCCATGAACTGCGTGGGGCTGGAGAAGCGGACCGTCTTGCCCAGCCGCATGTGCTGATAGGGCTGGTTGCGCACGAACTTGCCGCTGCACACCTTGCAGAAGGCTATGCAAGAGCGGTGGTTTGGGTCTATGTTGGCGGTAATCTTGAAGATGAAGCCCGTGAACTTGTCCTCCGACGGCTCCACCATGCGCTCCTCCGCCTTGGTGGGGCGAGGGCTGGGGGCTATGCGCACGAAGCAATCGAGCAGCTCCTGCACGCCGAAGTTGTTGAGGGCGGAGCCGAAGAACACGGGGGCGGTCTCCCCCGCCAGGTAGGCGTTCACGTCGAACTCCGGGTATACGCCGTCTATCAGCTCCAGGTCATCGCGCAGCTGGGCGGCCTCGCGCTCCCCTACCCGCTCGTCCAGCTCAGCGGACTGTATGTCTACGGCCACCTTCTCTGTCACTCTCTGCTTGTTGGGGGTGAAGAGGTTGAGCTGCCGCTCGTAGATATTGTACACGCCCTTGAAGCGCAGCCCTTGGCCGATAGGCCAAGAGAGGGGGCGGACATGGATGTGGAGCTCCTCTTCCAGCTCGTCGAGCAGCTCGAAGGGGTCTCTTCCCTCGCGGTCCATCTTGTTGACGAAGATGATGACGGGGGTGTTCCTCATGCGGCACACCTCCATGAGCTTGCGGGTCTGCGTCTCCACGCCCTTGGCGGAGTCCACCACGATGATGGCGGAGTCCACGGCGGTAAGCGTGCGGTAGGTGTCCTCGGCGAAGTCCTGGTGGCCCGGGGTGTCCAGGATATTGACTTTGTATCCCTCGTAATCAAACTCCATCACGGAGGTGGAGACCGAGATGCCGCGTTGCTTCTCGATGTCCATCCAGTCGGAGGTGGCCGTCTTCCTTATCTTGTTGCTCTTCACGGCGCCCGCCACCTGTATCTGCCCGCCGAAGAGCAGGAACTTCTCGGTGAGCGTGGTCTTTCCAGCGTCGGGGTGGGATATGATGGCGAATGTCCTTCTTCTCTCTATCTCGTTCATGTCGTTTCTCTTGCTTGTCGTATATATATATATTAATAATGTATAGGGGGCGGGGTCAGTCCTCCCCGAAGTCGAGTCCCTCCGCGCGGTCCTTGACGTAGTAATCGCTCAGCATGCCCACGAAGGTGGATATCTCCTTGATGGCATGCTGGGTCTCCGGCGTGATGTCCTTGTGGCGCAGGCGCAGCAGCATCACGCCATAGAGGGCGTCCAGGCAGGTCTCTATCTCGTTGACCTCCTTGTCTCCTTTCTGCCTCAGCTCCACGATGAAGGGCAGCACCTTGTAGTACTCGGCGCTGTAGAAGGGGAACTTGGCGGACTGCAGCAGTCGGTTGTGCAGGTCTACCACGTCGCGCAGCAACACCTCGTTCACCTGCAGGTGGCCGCCCTCGCGCTTGCCCTCGCTGTTCATCATGGTGATGAGGTTGCCGAACCAGTCGGTCTCCTCCTCCAGCTGCTCCTCGGTGTAGTCGAATTTGCTGATGTACTCGCGCTGTATCACGGGCAGCGAGCAGCCGTAGGCCCTGATGATGTCTTCCACCTGCCACATGTAGAGCAGGTATTCCGCGATACTTTTCTTCCTGAGTTCTTGCGCTACAAACATGTCTATGGGTTCCTTTCTCTAGAATTCGGGCAGGTGGTAGAGGTTGAATATCGTGCCCACGAGGGCTATCAGCGAGAAGATGACGACCACGCTGCCTATGATCTTGTTGATGATGACGATGCCGCCCACGTCGAACCTTCCCCTCACCTTGTCTATCAGCCAGGAGAGGCCGTACCACCACAGCAGGGCGCCGAAGATGATGCTCAGGAAGCCCACGCACATCTGCAGCGGGGCCTGGGGCACGATGAAGGCGAACTGGGCGAAGGTGGCCATGAAGAGGAAGATGATGAGCGGGTTGCTGAGCGTGACCAGGAAGGCCGTGAGGCCGTTGTGCCACAGCGTGCCCCGGCGGTTGCTGCTGCGGTGCATCTTCTTCATGGGGTTGCTCAGGAAGCAATACACGCCGAAGACGAGCAGCATCACGCCGCCGAAAATCTGCAGGTAGAACTTGTTCTGCGCGTTCTGGATGAAGTCCATCACGAAGCTCATGCCGAAGCCCGTCGCCAGGGCGTATATCAAGTCGCTGCAGGCCGCGCCCACTCCCGTGACGAAGCCATACCAGCGCCCCTTGTTCAGCGTGCGCTGTATGCACAGGATGCCCACCGGCCCCATGGGGGCGGAGGCTATCACGCCGATGACGATACCCTTGAAGATGAAGTCGAGGATATCCAGCTGGAAGGGGAAGAGTTGGTTCAATTCGTTCAACTGGTTCATACAAAACGCGAAGATAAGCATTTTTCCCCTAAAGAAGGCATACCGGGGGTATTTTTTTGGCATATTGCCTCCCGAGAGCCATCGTGCGGGCGGCGCGGGAAAGACCGAGGGTTTCGCGGGAAAGACCAAGGGGCGGCGCGAAAAAGAGGGCGAAAAAATGGAAAAATAATTTTGCGGTCTGCCCGAAACTCCCTATCTTCGCGAATACTTATTCATCTAGTATCAAAAACCAAACATACCATCATGACAGAGAATCTGCTGAAACCCTATGTCATCGGGTTGGACCTGGGAGGCACCAACTCCGTGTTCGGCATCGTGGATGCCCGTGGCGAAATCAAGGCCACCACCGCCATCAAGACCGGCGGCTACGACCGCGTGGAAGACTACGTGCGTGACGCCGTCAACGCCCTCATGCCCATCATCGAGACCGTGGGCGGACTCGACACCATCAAGGCCATGGGCATCGGCGCGCCCAACGCCAACTACTACCGGGGCACCATCGAGTACGCCCCCAACCTGCCCTGGGCGCACGACTGCGTGGTGCCGCTGGCCAAGCTCTTCAGCGACGCGCTGGGCGGGGTGCCCGTCGCCATCACCAACGACGCCAACGCCGCCGCCCTGGGCGAGATGACCTACGGCGTGGCCAGGGGCATGAAGAACTTCATCGACATCACCCTGGGCACGGGCGTGGGCTCCGGCATCGTGGCCAACGGGCAGATGGTCTACGGTTGCGACGGCTTCGCCGGCGAGCTGGGCCACACCACCATGGTGTGGGAGAACGGCCGCTCCTGCGGCTGCGGGCGGAAGGGCTGCCTGGAGGCCTACTGCTCCGCCACGGGCGTGGCACGCACCGCCCGAGAGTTCCTGCAGACCAGCGACGAGCCCTCCCTGCTGCGCGACTACAAGCCCAAGGACATCACCTCGCTGGAGGTGAGCCTCGCCGCCGCCAAGGGAGACGCGCTGGCCAAGCGCGTCTATGAGTTCACGGGCGACATGCTGGGCCGCGCCTGCGCCAACTTCACGGTCTTCTCCTCGCCCGAGGCCTTCGTCTTCTTCGGCGGACTCACCAAGGCGGGCGACCTGCTGATGGAACCCGTCAAGCGCTCCTACGACAAGCACGTGTTCCCCATCTTCCGCGGCAAGGCCAAGTTCCTCATCTCCAGCCTCGATGGCAGCTCCGCCGCCGTGCTGGGAGCCTCCGCCGTGGGCTGGGAACTGTAAAGCCGCGGGGTCTCGCGGGACACCCCTCCCGCCAGGCCGTTCCCTCCCGGGCGACATCCCGCGTTGTCGCCGAGACGCGTTCCCATGCCTCGCCCGTCGAAGGGCAAGCACTGCGTCGCCACGGACATATAGAAAAGCCCGCGCTACGGGGAATCCCCTTAGCGCGGGCTTTTCTATATGTCTCCGCCCTAGGCAGGCGGACCCGTCCCGTCCCGCGGACGCGGAGCAGGGAGAAACGTTACTTCAGCACCTTGGCGGCGCACTGCCCCATCACCTTGTAGCCCTCGGCGTTGGGGTGCAGCCAGTCACTCTGCAGGTCCTGGCGCAAAGCCTCGGGGTCGTTGGGGTCTCGCGTGGCCTTGTCGAAGTCTATGTATCCGTCATAGTCAGCGGAGGCGCGCACCCACTCGTTCACCTTCTGGCGAGCCTTTTCCATGCTTTCGCCCTTCATGAAACTGTTCTTGAAAGGCATGATAGTAGCCCCCCACACCTTCATGCCCCTCTCCTTGGCCTTCTTGGCGAAGAGAGCGTAATACTCCGTCAGCTTGGCCACGGTCTTCGAGCCGTCGTCCCTGATGCCGCCAATGTCGTTCACGCCCTCGAAGATAACCACGTCGGTCACTCCCCGCTGGGCGAGAATGTCGCGGTCAAAGCGCTGGGAAGCGGGGGCGGACAGTCCGCCGGCTATCACGCAGTTGCCGCCAATGCCCAGGTTGATGACCGCCACCTTGCCCCCAAGCTCCTCGGCCAGCACGTCCGTCCAGCGGTTCTGCGCGTCGGTGGTGGTGCCGCGGCCGTCGGTGATGCTGTTTCCCAGGCAGGCTATGCAGCGCGTGGAGGCGGGAGCCTCCACCTCCAGGGCGGCTATGCTGTACCAGTGCTCAAACGTCTCCACGGGGGTAAAGGCCGCGGTGGGCTGCGCCTCGCCCGCCATCAGGTAGGAAGTCGTGCGCGAGCCACGATGCGTGGTAGCCTTTTCGGGAGTCTTCCCGTAGTTGATGGTCACCGAGAGCCGCTGCAGGGGCTTCAGCTCGTAGGCGGCGATGTCCGTGTACACCGCCTCGCCGGGCTCTATGGTCACCGAGCGTTTTCCACCGAAAGTGAGATACTTGGCCGTCTTTGCCTCGATATCCTTGCCGCCATCGGTGTCGGCGATATACACCGACTTGATTTCCACAGGCTGCGCGCTCTTCTCGTTAGACAATTGCAGGCGAAGCTTCTCGCCGCCAATGCTCACGTGGATGACTTGCCGCAGGGAGTGGTCCGTCATTGTCGTCTTGGGCATGTCGCTCTCCGCCAAGGGGGCTTCAATGGCCGTTGCCCATGTGGCCGTCCATTTGGTCTGCGCCTGGAGGCCAACCGCGGCCAGCAACGCGAGAGCGGATGATAGGATAAGTTTTTTCATAGCGTATTATTTTAATTTGAGGATTTCCACGACAAAAATAATGAATAAAAGCGAAAAACATGACGAATGCCCGCAAAAAGCGTGCATTTGAGGAGCGAAAACGCGCCCACTGGGCAAAGCGCGACATTTCCGCCCGCCCTGGAGAACTGGACAGGCTGCGGCGCGACAAGTTTAAATAAGTTTAAAGCCAGGGCGACAATTTCCCAGTCAGCGTTGTTTTGAGTAATTTCGCGACAGGAAACGGCCATGGCAAGAGAAACGGAAGCCATGCCGGTCTTTAGCGAAAACAGGCTTATGGAAACTAGAAAGAGAAGCAAGGAGGAGTGGACACGGCGATATATCGCCTTCATATTCATACTGTTCGTGATAGCGTTCGGCACATCGCTATCCATCAGGGCCAATCTCGGCTCTTCCCCCATCTCCGCCCCGCCCTATATCCTGTCGCTGGTGCCAGGCGTGACGCTCACCATGGGGCAACTCACCATCTGCATGCACGTGTTCTTCATCGCCACGCAAGTGGCCTTGCTGCGCCGCGACTTCGAGCGCCGGCAGTGGTTGCAGATAGCCGTTTCGTTCCTCTTCGGCTTCTACACCGACCTCACGATGTGGCTCACGGGATTCCTGCAAGTGCCCGCCAGCCTCAGCCCCGCCATCGGCTACCCCTTGCGCTTCATTGAGCTATTGCTCGGCGGCGGCATTCTCGCCTTTGGCATAGCCCTTGAGGTGCGCTGCGATTCCCTCATGCTGGCGGGCGAGGGCTTCCCGCTTGCCATCGCCAGGTTTGCCCGCCGCGACTTCGGCAAGGTAAAGATATGCACCGACACGCTGCTCGTCACCATCGGGGCGGTGTTCATGTTCGTCAACTTCGGCCATTGGGACTGGTCCATGGTAGGCATCGGCACGCTCATCTCCATGTTCTACGTGGGCATGATGGTGCGTGTGCTCGCTCCCCATATCAAGTGGCTCGACCAGCTGCTAATACCGCGGGCCGAACGGGAAAAGGACACCGTGGAGGAGAAAGACCAGTGGAGCGGGCACCATGTGATTACCATAGCCCGCGCTTACGGCAGCGGAGGCAACGACGTGGCGCATGCCGTGGCCGAGAAACTGGGATGGCCTTGCTACGACCGCCAACTGATAGACCTCACGGCGCGGCGCATGGGGTATTCCCCGGAGGTAGTGGAACGCAGCGAGCAAAACATCCCCACCTCGCGGCTGTGGGAGCTGGTGATGGAAGACAGCGGCATCCCCAGTTCCATGAACCCTTCCCGCGACGACGTCATCTTCGTCAGCCAGAGCCGCACCATACGTGAGCTGGCGCACGAGGGAGACTGTGTCATCGTGGGTCGACTAGCCAACTGGACACTGCGAGACCATCCCCATGCGTTGCGGGTATTCATCGCCTCCAGCCGCGACTCCGCCATCAAGCGCGTCGCCCAACGCCTCGGTGTCAGCGAGGAAGAGGCCGCCCGCAAGCAGGCACGAGTCAACACGGGCAGGGCCAACCATTGCCGCCGCTACACGGGAAAGGCATGGACTTCCCCTGACAGCTATGACCTCATGCTCAATACCGACAGGCTGGGCATCGACGAAACCGCCGCCCTCATCGCGCAAGCGGCCAAAACCATGGGACGAGCCTGACTTCCCGCCCATCCCCAAAGGGACACGGCACGGAGACTCTTCCCATGGCTTTCCGACGCGACTTGAATGCCGCGACCATTTATTTCAAGATATTGCTCTCGCTGCCTTTTGCCTCAAACCATGCATTACAGGATGTCCGCCAAGTCACCTAAGGTGCATTGCCCGAGTCACCTATATTGAAACCGGAATCAACCAAGGTGAGTCGGGCAAATAAGCAAGGATACTTTTTAGGGGCATTTGGATGCCCGGAGACGAGGGGTTATTGAGGGTTTTCAAAACAAGTTATTTCGCGTCGCAATTTAACTTATTTTGCCGACGAAAACAAGTTATTTTGCAAAGGAAATCAAGTTGTTTTCCCCAGCAAAACAAGTTGATTTGAAAACAGCCTATAGCGCCCTGTCAATCAAGACGTATCATCTCTGTAGCGACGCGCCGTGGCACGCAGCTTGTCCTTGATGACGTTCCAGTTCTTATCAACAAAGGCGGTATCTTGCCAATATCTTGACAAGGTCATAGTAAGCTCCTTTTCTCGCTATCAGTGTTTCATGATTTCCTGTCTCCACCACCTTGCCTTGATGAAGCATGATTATCTGGTCAGCATCACGAACAGTGCTCAACCTGTGGGCAAGCACCACCACTGTTTTACCTTGATAGAACTTGGCTAGATTTTCCACGATAGCACGTTCGTTATTGGCATCAAGAGAATTGGTCGCCTCATCCAAGAATATATAATCTGGATCCTTGTAGACCGCTCTGGCTATCAAGACGCGTCGCTTCTGTCCCAGGCTCAGCCCCACTCCATCTCTCCCTATCTTGGTATTGTACTTCAAAGGCAATGACATTACATAATCATGAATGCAGGCAATCCTTGCGGCTTGCGCCAATCTCTCCTTGTCTACCTCACTATCGTCTACGGCGATGTTCCTCGCGATACTCTCCGAGAATATCACGCCTTCTTGCATGACAACGCCACACTGTTGCCGCCACCAATCTTTGTTAAGATCGTTGACATCTGTTCCGCCAACATTAATTTTGCCTTCCAAGACAGGATAGTATCCCAATATGAGCTTGACAAGCGTGGTCTTTCCGCTTCCCGACGCTCCGACGATAGCCGTCACCTTTCCTTTGGGGATATGTATACTCACAACATCCAATGTTTTCACAAGGGCATGAGGGTCATACATAAACACGACATGACTAATGTCAATACCCTTTTGACTGTCCGCCAACGAGCATGGCGACTCCACACTCCTCACCGCCAAGATGCGTCAACATCCAATGGCCTACAAAGTCATCATGACTATAAGTAACAAGTCCTTTCGCCGGGTCAGCGACAAAGTATGCCCGCTTTCCCTTGATCTTGTAGAGAACGACAAAATGGTTCTGGTTCCAATAGAGTATGGCAGGTAACGTAGCTTGCGAAAGTACTGAAACGGCATTTGCCTATCCCACGGCCACAATCATATACCTCAAAAAAAGAAGACATACTTCCCTAGGCTAGGAAATATGTCTTCTTTTCCATGTAATGGCGGCGGCTTTCCGAACACGTTCGCGATGCCTCACCGCATCTTCCACCCACCCCGGCTCTCCACCATGGGCACCAAGACTTGCTCCTTCACACTGTCGCCATAGACAAAGAGCAGGAAGACGTTGGCGGAACGGGTGGCCGTGTCGGCCTTGGCGGTAGTCACCTCTACACGCTTGATGCCCTTGTGCGCCTCCCGCTGGTTGGCGATAAACATGCGGGCGTTATCCAACAGCTGTCGGCGATAGGAAGCGGGAATGGAGTCGGGGTAATGGAAACCATCCACATAGGCTTCATAGTTGCCTTCCAGCAAAAGGTCGTAATAGCCCTTGGCGGCCACGGCCGCCATCTGGGCAGGATCTACTTGCTTGCGGCAAGCGGCAAGACTGAGCAGCAGGACGGCAAGCGAAAGGACAGGAAGAAAATGTCTCATTTCTGCCGGATAAAGATATTGATGGGGCAACCCGTCATGGTCCAGTTCTCGCGGATCTTGTTCTCCAGGAAGCGGCGATAGTTCTCCTTCACGTATTGCGGCAGGTTGGCGTAAAACACGAAAGAAGGTATCTGCGTGTTAGGCAACTGCGTGCAATACTTTATCTTGATATACTTGCCCTTTACCGACTGAGGTGGATAGGCCTCGATGATAGGCAACATCACCTCGTTGAGCTTGGAGGTGCCGATGCGCAGCTTGCGGTTGAGATAGACTTGCTTGGCTGTCTCAAGTACCTTGAAGATGCGCTGCTTGGTGACAGCCGAGGCGAAGATGATGGGGAAGTCGGTAAAGGGAGCCATGCGCTCGCGTATGGCACTCTCGAAAGTCCTGATGGCCACGGGAGTCTTGTCTTCCACCAAGTCCCACTTGTTGACCACCACCACCAGGCTCTTGTTGTTTTTCTGTATCAGCTGGAAGATGTTCATGTCTTGCGCCTCTATGCCCCTGGTGGCATCTATCATGAGTATGCAGACATCGCTATTCTCTATGGCGCGGATGGAGCGCATCACAGAGTAGAACTCCAGGTCTTCCGTCACCTTGTTCTTGCGACGGATGCCCGCGGTGTCCACCAGGTAGAAGTCGAAGCCGAACTTGTCATACCGGGTGTAGATGCTGTCTCGGGTGGTGCCCGCTATCTCGGTCACGATATTGCGATCCTCACCTATGAAGGCGTTGATGATGCTGCTCTTGCCCGCATTGGGCCTGCCCACCACGGCGAAACGGGGAATGTCTTCCTCCAGGGTCTCTTCTTCCTGGGTGGCGAGTTTCTCCACCACCAGGTCCAACAGCTCACCTGTTCCGCTACCGTTGATGGAGCTGACACACATGGGATCGCCCAAGCCCAGCTTGTAGAACTCGGCTGCCTCATAATAAAGACCGCTATTGTCTACCTTGTTGGCCACGAGTATCACGGGCAACTTGGTGCGGCGAAGGATTTCGGCCACATCGGTGTCAAGATCGGTGACACCCGTCGCCACGTCCACAAGGAAGAGCAACAAGTCGGCTTCCTCCGTGGCCACCAACACTTGCTGGCGAATAGCCTCCTCGAAGATGTCGTCTGAATTGACCACCCATCCGCCCGTATCCACCACGGAGAACTGCTTGCCGTTCCACGTGCACTTGCCATACTGGCGGTCGCGGGTAGTGCCGGCCGTGTCACTGACGATAGCCCGGCGTGACTGGGTAAGACGGTTAAACAATGTACTCTTGCCCACGTTGGGGCGTCCTACGATAGCTACTAGATTTCCCATTGCTGTATTTGGTTGAGTTTGTCCCCCGCCTCATCGGCGGGAGTCAGGGAGAGGTCACGGCTCCCTGGTGGTTACTCTGTTTTGCCGAAGCGTGACCTTAAGGCTCCGGCTCTCTCCCTAGCCGGGAGAGGGTCTGTCCTCTTTTCTATTCAGGACGTATGTCTATGGACGGGCGCGCTATTCGGGATCGTAACCGAATTGCCTCAACTCCCGCTGAGAATTGCGCCAGTCTTTGTCTACCTTGACGAAAGTCTCCAGGTATATCTTCTTGCCGAAGAACTTTTCCAGTGCCTTGCGCGCCTCAGTGCTCACCTTTTTCAGGGCCACGCCCTGGTGGCCTATGATGATGCCCTTCTGGGAGTCTCGCTCCACGTAGATAACGGCATTGATATGGATGAGACGCTCCTCCTCCTTGAAACGCTCCACGCTTACCTCCACGGAGTAAGGCACCTCCTTGTCATAATAGAGGAGTATCTTCTCGCGGATAATCTCCGAGACGAAGAACTTGGCGGGCTTGTCGGTGAGCTGCTCTTTGTCGAAATAGGCGGGTGACTCTGGCAGCAGCTCCTTAATACGCTTCAGGAGCATGTCCGTGCCAAACTTGTTCTTGGCGGAGATGGGAAGTATCTCGGCCTTCGGCAACAACCCGTGCCACTTGGTCACGATATCGCCCAGGGTCTTTTGGTCTGTCTGGTCTATCTTGTTCACCAGCAGCAACACGGGAATGGTCATCTGCCGCACCTTGTCCAGAAAATCCTTGTTCTTCTCGGGGTCTTCCACCACGTCAGTGACATAGAGCAAGACATCGGCATCGGCCAAGGCGCTCTCCGAGAAGGCGAGCATCATCTCCTGCATCTTGTAGTTGGGCTTCAACACGCCAGGCGTATCCGAAAACACAATCTGCACGTCATCAGTGTTGACTATGCCCATGATGCGGTGGCGTGTGGTCTGCGCCTTGAAGGTGGCAATACTGATGCGCTCGCCCACCAACTGGTTCATGAGCGTGCTCTTGCCCACGTTGGGATTACCCACAATGTTTACGAATCCTGCTTTGTGCATCTCTAACTATTTAAACGAAAAAACGCACACACTCATATCGGTATACGAGCGGTGCGTTGATGGGTTTTACATGTAGACGAGCGTCATTTCTTTGCGGCTGCCGCGGCACCATCGTATGCCCACCTGTAATAGGAGGCTCCATGCACGAAGCCCGCTCCAAAGGCTGTGAACACGACGTTGTCGCCTTTCTTGAGCTTCTCCTCATAGTCCCAAAGAGCCAAGGGAATGGTGGCCGCACTCGTATTGCCGTAATGGTCTATGTTCACCACGACCTTCTCCATGGGCACCCCGGCGCGCTTGGTCACTGCTTCTATGATGCGGAGATTGGCCTCGTGGGGTATCACCCAGTCCACGTCATCGGGAGTGAGATTGTTCATCTCCATGATTTTCAAGATATCGTCACTCATATTGGTCACCGCATAGCGGAACACCGTGCGCCCCTCTTGGTAGAGATAATGCAGGCGATGGGAGACCGTGAACTGTGAGGCGGGACACACTGAGCCTCCCGCTTTCATGTGGAGGAAGGGCAATCCCATGCCATCCGTGCGCAGATAAGAGTTTTGAACGCCCAGGCTCTCATCCTCGCTGGCTTCCACGAGCACGGCTCCAGCTCCATCACCGAAGAGCACGCAAGTGGCACGGTCGGTATAGTCTACCAACGATGACATCTTGTCCGCACCTATCACGATGATTTTCTTGTATCGGCCACTCTCTATCATCGTGGCCGCCAAGTCGAGCGTATAGAGGAAACCGCAACATGCGGCCTCCAAGTCGAAGGCGAAAGCGTTCTTGAGCCCAAGCTTGCCCACCACGATGGAAGCGGTGGAAGGGAACTTGTAATCAGGAGTGGTAGTGGTAACGATGAGCGCGTCTATCTCGTCGATGTTCACACCCGTCTTCTGGATGAGTTGCTTAGCGGCCTTGCGAGCCATATAGCTCGTGCCCAAGCCCTCCTCTGTCAAGATGCGTCTTTCCTTGATGCCGACGCGCGCCATGATCCACTCATCACTGGTGTCCACCATGCGCGACAACTCCTCGTTGTTGAGCACGTATTCGGGCACATAGCCCCCTACTCCAGCGATAACTGCCTTGATCTTTCCCATGATTACTCAGCGGCTTCCTTAACCACGGCAACCTTTCCCCTGTAGTAGCCACAAGTAGCGCATACGGTATGGTATACGTAGTAAGCGCCACAATTGGGGCATATTGCCAACGTGGGAACTACTGCCTTATCATGAGTTCTTCTTTTACGTGTACGAGTCTTTGACTGTCTTCTTTTAGGATGTGCCATAATTATTTATGTTTAAATGTTAATCTTCCGTTCGCAACTGCTGAAGCTTGGCCCACCTGGGGTCTATGCTCTCAACCTCCCCAGGCCTCTCCCCGTCAGCGGAGAGCTGCTGGAGTTTCGCCACCATGGCCGGGTCACACTGCCCTGGCTCATGAACATGCTTAATGGGAATGGCCAAGGCGATAAGCTCATAGACATACCAAGAAGCATCGAGCACGCCATCTTCCTTGTCCACGATGACCATGTCGCCATCCTCGACGTTCTCTTCACCGAGCCTCGCGGTCAGCTTTCCGTCGTTCTGGATGGGCAGTCCCATCTCTTCCAAGCATATATCACAAGCCACATACACTATACCCTCCACATGGAAATCCAGCTCATAGAGGTCGCCTATGCGCTTCGCCTTGAAACGGAGCGCAAGCGTTCCCTTCTGGATGTCGGGGGCGGCTATCGCCTTGAAATAGGCATCGTCCAGCTCATAAACGGCAGTGTTTTCACCCTCGTGAAGAGCCTTCAAGTCTATTCGTAAAAGCGAAGTAGTGCACATATATGCCTTGTCCATTTGGTTTTACGGGCTGCAAAGTTACGATTTTTTTTTGAATCACGCACATTTTTCTACGAAAAAATGCTTTAAAATCAGCATCTTACTTTTTCCGAAGCTCTATGCGAAAAGTGGTTCCCTTGCCCATCTCGGAATATTTCACCCTTATCTTGCCATGATGATAAATCTCCACGATGCGCCAAGCCAGCGAAAGACCCAGCCCCCAGCCACGATCCTTGGTGGTGAAACCAGGGCGGAATACGTGGGGAATGTCTTTTTTCCGGATGCCCTTGCCCGTATCTGACACCTCGATGAGCGCACGCCTGCCGTCATCCCTCAGCTCTATTTTGATGGTGCCTCCGTCTTGCCCTATGGCATCCACAGAATTCTTCACCAGGTTTTCCACTACCCACTCAAAGAGAGAGGCGTTGGCATTGACCACCACGGGGCACTTCGGCAGGTCTCTCTCTATCCTTATCTTGCGGGAAATACGCCTTTCCATGTAGTCCGCCACATGATTGAGCAAGTCTTGCAGGTTGGTGGGGCGCAGCTCGGGGACGCTTCCTATCTTGGAGAAACGGTTAGCTATCACGCGAAGCCGTTCCACGTCTTTCTCCATCTCTTCTACCACGCTCTCGTCTTGCTGCCCTTCCTTGAGCAGCTCCATCCAAGCCATCATGCTGGAGATAGGCGTACCCAGCTGATGGGCCGTTTCCTTGGAGAGTCCTACCCAAACCTTGTTCTGCTCGGCACGCTTGGCGGCCAACAGGGCGATGATGGCCACTATCACGAAAAGCATGACCACGCCCAACTGGACGAAAGGATAAACCGAGAGCCGCTTGAGCAGGGTAGACTCGCCGTAGCACACTCGCAAGTAGTCATGATGGATTGTGTCATCCAGCCATATAGTAACGCTCCGCCCTTCCTCCTCGCTCCACTTGTTGCCCAACCGGGAAGCGTGACGCAACTGAGCCTCATAGCTATCTCCCCCCACATCTACGTTGCGGAAGGTCTGGGCTTCACCCTTGGAATCTAACACGATAACGGGGATAGTATGGTTTTCATTGATGACGCGTAGCACCAGGTTCATGTCCGTATTCTCATCGGCACTGTTCAGGCTTCTCATGGCCACGGCCCATGTCTCCATCTTGCTTTTCTCTTCCTGGGCAAGATCTTTCACCAGGAAATGGGAAACCACGAGTGAGACCACCGCTATAAGCACGGCGGCCACCACCAAGAAAACCTTGACTTGCCGAATGCGGTCTGTCCACTGCATATCTAAATAACGGAGAAGAGGGAAAGGTATTGCCAAAGAGGGAATATTTCCTTCCAGTATTCCCCAAAATCTATCCTCTTCTATACCTTATATATAATACGCGCGCGTGAAAGGGTAACTGGAGGAAGCAAGAAATAGCCCCAAGCGCCAAAAGACCGACTTGGGGCTATTCAGTATAAATATGAATGGGGTGAAAAACCACCACTTTCCCAAAGAGAAATCAATCGTTATAGTGGCCCGTGATTTCACATATCCGCACGATAGTCCGCACGGCCTTTTCCATTACCTGTATGCTGACGAACTCATGGGGACCATGGAAGTTGACACCACCAGCGAAGATATTTGGACAAGGCAATCCCTTGAAACTAAGCTGCGCGCCATCTGTTCCGCCGCGGATAGGCTCCACGCGGGGAGGAACGCCACAATCCTGCATGGCCTGCAACACTATCTCCGTGACATGCATCACCGGGTCCAGCTTTTCCTTCATGTTGTAATACTGATCATGTATCTCCGCCTCGCAAGTGCCTTCGCCATACTTCTCGTTGATAAGCTTGGCGCACTCCTCTATATAGTCTTTCTTGTCCTCGAAGCGCCTGCGGTCATGATCCCGCAAGATGTACTGCAACGTAGCCTCCTCCACGTTAGCCTTGATGCCCGTCAGGTGATAGAATCCCTGATAGCCCTCAGTAGACTCCGGCGTCTCTTCCTCTGGTATCATGGACTGAAACTCCGTGGCCAACCTGCAGGCATTGATCATTTTTCCCTTGGCATATCCAGGATGCACGCTCACGCCTTTCAGCCTCACCTTGGCGGAAGCCGCGTTGAAATTCTCAAACTCCAGATTACCCAAGTCACTGCCATCCATGGTATAAGCCCACTCGCAGCCAAAACGCTCCACGTCAAAATGATGGGCACCTCGTCCTATCTCCTCATCCGGATTGAAAGCCACGCGTATATCACCATGCTTTATCTCGTCATGGTCTCTCAAATAGCACATGGCCTGCACGATTTCCGCCACGCCAGCCTTGTCATCGGCTCCCAACAGGGTAGTGCCATCTGTCACTATGATATCCTCGCCCTTGTGGAATTTCAATTCGGGGAACTTCTCCACGCTGGTCACTATACCGGGAGACAGCGTGATATCCTCGCCATCATAATTGCGTATGACCCTTGCCTTCACGTCTTTTCCGCTACAATCGGGGCTGGTGTCATAATGGGCGATAAATCCGATGGTAGGAACTTCTTTCTTGGTATTTGATTTCAAGGTGGCGTAGACATAACCCATGTCGTCCATTTCCACGTCGTCAAGACCCTCGTCCTCCAATTGTTCTTTCAAGAATTTGGCGAAGACCAGTTGCTTCGCCGTACTAGGGACGGTATCAGAATCCTCGTCCGACTGAGTGTCGAACTGCGTGTAACCAATAAACCTTTCGGTAAGATCCATAAAATAAGAATGAGTGAGTTGGTAAACAAATCGTTTGAAAGTGACTCCGATGGGATTCAAACCCATGACCTTCAGAACCGGAATCTGACGCTCTATTCAGCTAAGCTACGGAGCCTTGTGGATATGTGGGTGCAAAGGTAATAATATTTCCTGATATAACAAAAGATTTATCCCAAAAGTTCCCAAACAATGACAATTCGTAAATAATTTGAGGAAAATGTTTGCACGTTCACACAAAATTGTTTATCTTTGCGGAGATTTTTCAAAATAACACCAAAGACTATGAGCAAACTGATAACGCCTAAAGGATATAAAGCCGCCCTCAGCAAGCGGCAAACCGAGCAAGGCATCAAATTGATAAAGGACTTTTTCCAGCAAAACCTTTCCACGGAACTGCGCTTGAGCAGGGTCACCGCACCCCTCTTCGTGCTCAAAGGACTGGGCATCAACGATGACCTGAATGGCGTGGAGAGACCAGTCACCTTTCCCATCAAGGACTTGGATGATGCCGAGGCGGAAGTAGTTCACTCCTTGGCGAAATGGAAAAGGCTGACCCTGGCCGAATATGAAGTGCAACAAGGCTACGGAATCTATACCGACATGAACGCCATCCGCGCTGACGAGGAGCTGGACAACCTGCACTCCCTCTACGTAGACCAATGGGACTGGGAAGCCGTGATAGGCGCGGAAGACCGCACGTTGGCCTTCCTGGAAGACGTGGTGCGCCGCATCTACGCGGTGATACGCCGCACGGAGTTCCTGGTATATGAGACTTATCCGCAGCTGAAGCCCTTCTTGCCCTCCAACATACATTTCGTGCACAGTGAAGACCTACTGGCCATGTATCCAGACAAGAGCCCCAAGGAGCGCGAGGACGCCATCTGCCGGGAATATGGAGCCGTGTTCGTCATAGGCATAGGCGGCAAACTGGCCAACGGGAAGAAGCACGATGGCCGCGCTCCCGATTATGACGACTGGAGCACCATGGCCGAGAACGGGAAGGCGGGCCTCAACGGTGACATACTGATATGGTATCCCACTCTGGAACACTCGTTTGAGTTGAGTTCCATGGGTATCCGCGTCAACAAGGAAAGCCTAATCAGACAATTGGAACTGGAGGGGAAGCAGGAGCGCGAAAAACTATATTTCCACCAGAAGTTACTCAATGGGGAGCTGCCGCTAACAATAGGAGGCGGCATAGGACAAAGCCGTCTCTGCATGGTGATGCTCCACAAAGCCCACATAGGAGAAATACAAGCCAGCATCTGGCCGCAAGACATGAGAGAGGAATGCGAAAAGGCTGGCATACCGCTCATCTAGCTTTTGGCGGAAACAAAAAAGTTCCCACGCGGAGAGCCTTGTAATCAAACGGAAAGAAAAAGGAAACTCACGTCAACGTGAGATCCAATGTCGCCCGCAATCGCTCGATGGCGGGCGATTTCTTTGTCATAGCCTCAAAGACTTCTTTCTTGGAAAGCGGCATCACCACCTCTTCAGGCTTGGCATGCCGCAAATTCAATCGCACGGAGGAGTTGTCCAGCCTCTCGACCAGGCCTGCCAGCAGCTCCTCCCGCATGGCCTTCATCTGCTCCAACAACATATTGTTGTCCACCACGACTTCCACCTCGGGATAACGCGTGATGGCGACATTCATGTTGCGCATGCGAACCGCCAAGGCCACGCGGTCTTTGTCCTTGGCTATCTCATTGCAGATAATCGCCCATGCCCGCCTCAAGTCTTCTGGCTGGAAAGGCCGCCGCCGCTCCTCCGCCACGGTATGCGCCGTGACGGACTGAGCCTGCGGGGCTTGATAGGTTGGTTGTCCTCCCTGGTCGGGATGGAGTATCTGGGAGAAAGACATCCCAAATTTCATGTCTGAGGGTTTAATCTCTCGGGGAGCAACCTTCTCCTCAGCCACCGCGGGTTGGCTGGGTCGCACCACCTCCGTCACCTGCTGAACGGATTGCCGTGGAACTGGTTGCTGTTTCTGGAACAGGATTTTCAATCTGTAGGGGCTACGCCCCGCGCCTGGCACGTCTTCATCCGCCGGTTGCGTGATTTGCGCCACTCTTATCAACGTCAGCTCCACCAACAGGCGCTTGTTAGAGCTCTGCCGATAGTTCACGTCACATTCGTTCAATATCCGCAAGGCTTTATAGAGGAAGGGAGTGGGGGCATTCTTGGCTTGCTCGGCATACTTCCGCCTCCTCTCTTGGCTCACTTCCAGCAGGGGCAAGGTTTGTTCGTCTTTCGCCATCATCACGTTGCGCACGTGGGCAGCCAACCCTTGCATCAGCAACGAGCCGTCGAACCCTTTCCCCAACAACTGGTCCAGCAATACCATCATACTGCTTACCTTGTTCTCCAACGCCATGTCCACCAAACGGAAGTAATTGTCGGCATCGGGCACGTTAAGGTCTTCTGTCACCTTGGCATAAGTAATGTCTCCCTGACAGAAACTGGCCACTTGGTCAAAGATGGACAAAGCGTCACGCATACCGCCGTCCGCTTTCTCCGCAATTACGGCCAAAGCTTCATCCTCGTAGTGTATACCTTCCTTGTCTGCCACCATCTTCAAGTGGTTGACCGTGTCAGCCACGGTCATTCTCTCAAAGTCATATATCTGGCAACGGCTCAAGATGGTGGGCAATATCTTGTGCTTCTCCGTGGTGGCCAGGATGAACACCACGTGGGCAGGGGGTTCCTCCAGGGTTTTCAGGAAAGCGTTGAAGGCCGCGGTGGAAAGCATGTGCACCTCGTCTATGATAAACACCTTGTATTTTCCCACCTGCGGAGGGATGCGGGTCTGCTCCATCAAAGCCTTGATGTTCTCCACGGAATTGTTGCTGGCCGCGTCCAACTCGAAGATATTGTAGCTGCGCTGCTCGTTGAAAGCCTTGCAACTCTCACACTCATTGCAAGCCTCACCGTCTTCTCTTGGGCACTCGCAATTGATGGCTTTCGCGAAAATGCGGGCGCAAGTAGTCTTGCCCACCCCTCTAGGGCCGCAAAACAAATAAGCGTGTGCCAGCTTTCCGCTCCTCACGGCGTTCTTCAGCGTAGTGGTAAGCGCTTCCTGCCCCACCACAGAGTCGAACGACATCGGACGGTACTTCCGGGCCGATACGATATATTCTTCCATAATTTCCTATAAGTTTTGCGCGAAGATAAGAAAAAAATGCTATCTTTGCAACCAAATACCAATATTTAATTATGGCGACACGCATCCGGATGGTTTGGAATTTCCTGGCCCACTACAAGTATCTCATCACGATAGTAGGGGGCTTCTTGATTATTGGAGTGCTAGACGAGAACAGCTTCCGCCAGATGATGATCTACGAGATGGAAATAGCTGAGCTGGAAAAGGAAATAGCCACCTACCAAGCGCAATACGAGGCCGACAACAAGTTGCTGCGAGAGTTGCGCCACAACCCCAAGACCATAGAGAGAATTGCCAGGGAACGTTACTTCATGAAGCATGACGATGAGGACATCTTCGTGTTAAGCACCGACCTGCCTGCCGCCGAATAATCCAAAGACATGAAAGAACTGAGCAAGACGCAATTTGCCATATTCGCCATGGGAGGCATCCTCATGGCCGTGGGAGCGGGCTGCATGGCCCTAGGCTTTATGGTGCCCAAGCTGGTGGGCGTTACCTCCTGGCTGTTTCTGCTAGGCACGGTGCTGTTCTCCGTGACACAAGCCACCCAAGTCTATGAAGGCAACAATCTCACCATCCGCCGATTGAAGAACATACAATACTTCGCCGACCTCTGCTTCATTCTCTCGGGCATCTCCATGGTGGACACGGTGCATGGCCTTTTCATCGACCTTTTTGACAACCGGGTGGCCTACCTCACCTATGTCTACAACAAGTGGGTAGTCTTCCTGCTCATCGCCGCCATCCTGGAGCTTTACACCGTACACCGCATCTCCAACGAGTTGAAGAAGCAAGACTGACAAACGCCGCCTCCCTCCCGCCCTGCTTCACCACACAGGGCCGCAGGACTGAAGGCACGCCGCTTCCCTTCCCAAACAAGCAACGCGCCAGATTCGGCGGAATCAGGAATTGGATTCCGCTGAGTCCGATAACCCGTCTCCGGCAAGGACAGCGACAAACTTACCGGTATTCACGGGACAGCGGACTCACCTATGCCTTACGGAACGGGAATAGACGTACCACAATGAGCCGTTACACAGGCAACTTATTACGCGTTATCGCGGAACAGACTCCTAAATAGTTGTCGCGGCGACGCGCCGTAACACGTCAAACGCGAGCGGTGAAGAGTTGGCGTTTTCCAAAACAATTTATTTCGCTGAGGAAAACAACTTGATTTCCTCTTCAAAATAAGTTATTTTCATCAACAAAACAAGTTATTTTCCAACGCAAAATAACTTGTTTTGAAAAGACCGCAATAGGTGATTGACAATCATAAGAAAACCGCCCGGATTACGAGCGGCTTTCTTTGAGAGCATGAACAGCCTGATTTATTCCTTTATGGAATTGAGGTCACGGAACAGTTTTACGTATTGCGGCCAATAATGGAATATGCTGTAAACAATGCCTAAAATCAGTCCAATTGTCATTATCCAGAAGCCTATACGGTGAAAAGTCCATACGCTCGGCAAAAGAAGGGCGAAAAAGGAAACAAGACACATGCCGATGAATATTTCACCCGCTAAAGTCAGCAACTTGATAGTTGCAGTTTTTGAAAAAAGTTGTTTGGGAGAGAGGACGGCTATGTTGATGCTCTTTAATTTGCGGTACAGATAAATGTACCATATTGCACCGATAGCGAGGAACGAAGACAGGTATATTTTCAGATAGAGAGGAAACGAGATTGGATTGATGTTGTAGATTGCCGCAGCCACAAATATAATAGCTACTAAGAGCAAAGATGTATATGCCTTGCGGAATTCTTTTAGTATCTTGGTCTGCGCTGTTTTGGAGGCTGACACGTTTATCTTTATATCGGTGTTTGTCTTGGCGAGCACCTGCTCAAGCGTTGACATGCTTTTTTTAAGTTCGTTGAGTTTCATATTACATCTGTTTTGAGAGTTTGTCTTTAATACGGTGGATTTTAACTGCAACAGTATTGCGTTTAATGCCAAGTGTATCAGCTATTTCATCATACGAATACTCATCAAGCCAAAGGAGTATGATAGCTTTCTCCATATCTTCAAGTCTATTAATTAGTGAGTGTAGAACTTGAAGATTCTCCTTCTGCGCATCGTCAATCTCGGAAGAAAGGTCGAGCAGGCCAAAATCAACCGACACGGTTCCTATGGTCGATTTTGACGAGCGCAAGGCCATGAGTGCCGAATTTACCGCTACCCGGTAAATCCATGTAGATATCTTGCTGTCACCTCGAAACTGTTTTAATCCCAGCCAGATGTTGACATAGATTTCTTGCCGAAGGTCATCAAACGGCAATTTGTCGGTAGCGTAAAAATAGCTGACCTTGTTGATGATTCGGGAGTGCTGCTTTATGAGCGAGGCAAAATCCCTTTCGTTGATTGGTGGGTCTGTCATACTTCGTTTGTTTTGTTCGCTTTGCCTCGTTAGGTGCATATTTAGCCCCGAAAGTTTCATAAACGCGGATTTTTCTCAGACATTTTTTGTTTCTCTCCGCGAAAATAGTAATAACCGGGGGAATACGCGCTCTCCACGAATGACATTTAAGGCGATTGTGCTTTCATGCCCTTCACGCTCTCGTCACTTGGTGGATTGTTGGTCACCTCAATTCACAAATAACAATATTTATAAAACCATGATTTGTAAAGCAATTAAACCCAAATCGGGAAATCCCCATTCCCGCGATTCCGGCCTGGCAACTAAAATTTATTTTCATAAAATACAAATTGGCGGTTGTGACTCTCGGATATTTGTGTTATCTTTGCATTCGGGCATAATTGTCAAGTAATATATCAATGAACACGACATCTGTTGCCTTGGAAAACGCATTTGGCATTGAGATTATCACATTGGGAATCCACGCCATTAGTAACGAACAAAAAGCGGTACTGAAATATGTCTACACAAAATGAAGCGGCTTTAGAAGCCGGACTTATCGCCACGCTCCAACAGATGGACTATGAATATGTCCAGATTGCCGAGGAGGGGAATCTCCTGGCCAATTTCAAGCGGCAGTTGGAGATACACAACCGCAAGCGGTTAGCTGAACATGGTCGCACCGAATTTACGGATGAGGAATTTGACAAGATACTCATCTACCTTGAGGGAGGTACACGCTTTGAAAAGGCGAAGAAACTCCGCGACCTCTATCCGCTTGACACGGCGGACGGCAAACGCATCTGGGTGGAGTTCCTTAACCGTCAGCAATGGTGCCAGAACGAGTTCCAGGTTTCCAACCAAATCACGGTGGAAGGACGTAAGAAGTGCCGCTACGATGTGACTATTCTTATAAACGGTCTGCCTTTGGTACAGATTGAATTGAAACGCCGGGGCGTAGAGTTGAGAGTAGCATACGACCAAATCCAACGTTATCACAAAACTTCTTATCATGGTTTGTTTGACTATATCCAACTGTTTGTTATTTCCAACGGTGTCAACACACGCTATTTCGCCAACAATCCCAACGGTGGTTATAAGTTCACGTTCAACTGGACGGATGCGGCCAATGTGCCGTTCAATGAATTGGATAAGTTCGCAGCCGCATTTTTAGAGAAATGTACGCTCGGCAAAATCATAGGCAAATACATTGTGCTGCATGAGGGTGATAAGAGTCTGATGGTGCTTCGTCCGTACCAGTTCTATGCTGTAGAGAGGATATTGGACAAGGTGAAAAATTCCAACGACAACGGCTATATCTGGCACACCACGGGAGCAGGAAAGACCTTGACCTCATTCAAGGCAGCACAACTTGTTTCCGAACTGGACGATGTGGATAAGGTTATGTTTGTGGTTGACCGCCATGACCTCGATACACAGACCCAATCTGAATATGAAGCTTTTGAACCAGGCGCGGTGGACGGCACGGACAACACGGACGAACTGGTGAAACGGTTGCACAGCAATTCCAAGATAATCATCACCACTATTCAGAAACTCAATGCCGCAGTCAGCAAGACTTGGTACAGCAACAAGATAGAGGCTATACGCCACTCCCGTATCGTGATGATATTCGATGAGTGTCACAGAAGCCACTTCGGGGAAAGCCACAAACGGATAATGAAGTTCTTTGACAATGCCCAAGTGTTCGGTTTCACGGGTACGCCCATCTTCACAGAAAATGCCATTGACGGGCATACCACCAAAGAGATATTCGGCAACTGTCTGCATCAATATCTGATTAAGGATGCCATTGCCGATGAGAACGTGTTGGGATTCCTCGTAGAGTATTATCACGGCAATGAGAATATTGAAAACGGCAATGCCAACCGTATGGAGGAGATAGCCAAATTCATCCTTAATAATTTCAATAAGTCAACCTTTGACGGGGAGTTTGACGCGCTGTTCGCCGTGCAATCCGTGCCGATGCTTATCCGCTATTACAAGATATTCAAGTCGTTGAAACCGAAAATCCGTATCGGCGCGGTATTCACTTATGCGGCCAACAGTAGTCAGGATGATGAACAGACCGGAATGAATACTGGGCAGTTTGCAAATCAAAGTACAGGCGAGGCGGATGAGCTGCAAGCCATCATGGATGACTACAATGAAATGTTCGGCACAGCTTTTACCACTGAGAACTTCCGAGCCTACTACGATGACATCAACCTGCGCATGAAAAAGAAACGGGCGGATATGAAACCGCTTGACCTCTGCCTTGTCGTGGGTATGTTCCTGACGGGCTTCGACAGCAAGAAACTCAATACGCTCTATGTGGATAAGAACTTGGAGTACCACGGATTGCTGCAAGCGTTCAGTCGCACGAACCGTGTGTTGAATGAGAAAAAGCGTTTTGGCAAGATTGTATGTTTCCGTGATTTGAAGAGCAATGTCGATGCGGCCATAAAACTATTCAGCAACTCTGATAATCCAGAGGATATTGTCCGTCCTCCGTTTGAGGATGTGAAAAAGGAATATCAGCAGTTGGCAACGGATTTCTTGCGGAAATACCCAGAGCCAAGTAGCATTGACCTACTACAGAGCGAAAAGGACAAGAAAGACTTTGTGTTGGCTTTCCGTGATATCATCCGCAAGCATGCCGAGATTCAGATATACGAGGATTACAGCGATGAGGCAGACGACCTTGGCATGACCGAGCAGCAATTCAACGATTATAAGAGCAAGTACCTTGATATTACAGTCGGGTTTATCGAGCCTCCGGTCACGCCTTCGGTTGCTGCGGAGGATCCTGCTCCATACGGAAATAGTCAAGGATTGGAAGATATCGACTTTTGCCTTGAACTTCTGCATAGCGACATTATCAATGTTGCTTATATCCTTGAACTGATTGCCAACCTTGACCCGTATAGCAATGATTATGCAGAGCGGCGCAAGAATATCATTGACACGATGATAAAGGACGCCGAAATGCGCAACAAGGCGAAACTCATTGACGGCTTCATCCAAAAGAATGTGGACGAGGACAAGGAGAACTTCATGATGCAGCGGCAAAAAGCGGATGGCACAAACGAACTGGAAGAACGCTTGAACCGATATATCTCCGCTGAACGAGAAAAAGCCGTGAACTCATTGGCGCAGGATGAAGGTCTTGCCACAGACGTGCTTGACCATTACCTGAAAGAATACGACTACCTGCAAAAAGAGCAGCCAGAGATTATACAACAGGCTCTCAAGGAGAAACACCTCGGACTGATTAAGACCCGAAAGGCGCTGACAAGGATAATGGATAGGTTGCGTAGTATAATAAAGACTTTTAATTGGGAGTAAGTATGGAAGAGAATGTTTTTCTTGTAAGATGGTTTGGTCCATTCAATACTTCCGAGGAGGAAAAGTTATGGGAAAAAGAACAGCTGTTTAAATGTTCCTTATATTTGCTTCATGGTAAACCTAAATATGCAAAAACAAGAGAAGTGTATTATTGTGGAGAATCTACCCGGAGTATATATAAAAGGCTCAGTGATAAAGGGCATCATATTACGGAAATAAAAGAACGCTTGAATTCTATTTATGTGGGCAGTATCATCAACATAAAACATCCTACAAGGGAACAAATAATGTTGGTAGAAAAGACTATCACTGCATACTTGGCCGATATATTAGGAGAGCATAATATGCTTAATGCAACAAATTTCCACTATTCGAAGCAAAATGTATATGTAATTAGTGAATGGTGGAAAAAAGATGGTGAAACCATGTGGAAGCGTCAACCCGTAAATTCCCCATCTCATATCGTACCTGATGTTGTTTGTTCCCATTTTGTAGATAAAGGTTGCATTGAGTTATTAGGTTGCAAGAAATTGAAACAATTATAATCGTCATCTATTTGAATAAAATATTCAGCGAATGAAATTAGGCAAATTAGAACAAGTTACAGACCTCCGTTCTGTTTGGAAGCATGAAGCTAAAGATTTTACTCCTTGGCTGGCGAAAGAGGAGAATTTAGAGATTCTTAGCGAAGCGGTAGGTATAGATATAGTTGTCGAAGAACAAGAATCCAATGTCGGCGATTTTAGTGTTGACTTATATGCTACAGAAGAAGGTACAGGGCGGCGAATCATAATTGAAAACCAACTGGAAGAAACTAATCACGACCATTTGGGTAAGATTATTACGTATGCTTCGGGCAAAGATGCGGAAGTGATTATTTGGATTGTCAAGAAAGCACGTGATGAGCATAAACAGGCAATAGAATGGCTGAATCAACATACAGATGATAAATTTGAGTTTTTCCTAATAGAGATTGAATTATGGAAAATCAACGATTCTGAACCAGCCCCTAAGTTCAATATTGTAGAACGACCCAATAATTGGGCAAAGGCTATGAAAAAAACTGCAGGACTTTCTGAAACTGAAAACTTAAAACTGGCTTTTTGGGAAAAATTCAATAATGAAGCTCCTAAATTCCCAGTGTTTATGAAAGACTTTAAGTTGCGGAAACCTCAAGCTCAACATTGGTATAATCTCGGAATGGGGTCATCTGCTTATCATCTTTGTATGACATTAAATACTAAAAACAACTGTTTATCAGCTGGGTTATACGTTAATGAGGATAAGGATATTATTGCGAAATTCAAAGCAAATGAAGAACAGGTTGCCAAAACTTTGGGTATATCAAACCCTAATGAAATAGAATGGCGTTTAGATGACAACAAAAAAGCCAGCCGTTTCTTAGTCCTTCATTCAATGGGGATATTAACGATAAAGATAATTGGAATAGCGGCTGTGCATGGCTCTGTGATATGTGTATAAGAATAAAGCAGATTGTTAAAGAAATTCTAAAATAGATATGAGCGAAGAATTACAACAGAAACTCCGTGACCAGCTTTGGGAAGTCGCCAACAAACTACGCGGCAATATGTCAGCCAGTGATTTTATGTATTTCACGTTGGGCTTTATCTTCTATAAATACCTTTCAGAAAAGTTAGAATCATACGCTAATAACGCATTAGTGGATGACGGCCTATCGTTCAAAGAATTGTGGAATATGGAGGATGAAGATGCCGCTGAACTACAAGAGGAATTGAAGAAGCAATGCTTGGAGGGTGTCGGTTACTTTGTAGAACCGACTTACTTGTTCTCATCGGTGATAGATCGGATAAAGAAGAAAGAAAACATATTGCCCATTCTTGAACGCTCGTTGAAGCGCATTGAGGACAGCACTTTGGGGCATGACAGTGAGGAAGATTTCGGCGGTCTGTTCTCCGACATTGACCTTGCTTCACCCAAATTGGGCAAGACGGCGGATGACAAGAACACCCTCGTCAGCAATGTCTTGTTGGCATTGGACGATATAAAATTTGGCGTGGAGGCATCGAATGAGATTGATATACTTGGTGATGCCTACGAGTATATGATTGGCCAGTTCGCCGCTGGTGCCGGAAAGAAAGCCGGGGAGTTCTATACGCCGCAAGAAGTCAGTCAGATATTGGCCGAGATTGTATTTATAGGACATACAAGGCTTCGCAATGTATATGACCCAACTTGTGGTAGTGGCTCGCTACTTCTTCGTGCGGCAAAGGTCGGTCACGCGGTGGATATTTACGGACAGGAAAAGAACCCGACCACTTACAACCTTGCCCGAATGAATATGCTGCTGCACGGCATCAAGTTCAGCAACTTCAAGATAGAGAACGGTGATACATTGGAATCGGATGCCTTTGGCGATACGCAGTTTGACGCGGTAGTGGCAAATCCTCCTTTCTCCGCAGAATGGAGTGCTGCCGACAAGTTCAACAACGATGACCGTTTCAGCAAAGCTGGGCGGCTTGCACCGAAGAAAACCGCCGATTACGCTTTCATCCTCCACATGATTTACCACTTGAATGAGGGTGGCACAATGGCTTGCGTTGCACCTCATGGTGTATTGTTCCGTGGCAATGCCGAGGGGGTAATCCGTCGCTTCCTTATCGAAAAGAAAAATTACATTGATGCCATCATTGGCTTGCCTGCCAATATCTTCTATGGTACGAGCATACCAACTTGCATCCTTGTGATGAAGAAATGCCGTAAAGAGGATGACAACATTCTGTTTATTGATGCAAGCAAGGAGTTTGAAAAGGTCAAGACACAAAACAAGCTCCGTCCGCAACATATTCAAAAGATAGTCGAAACCTACCGTGACCGCAAGGAAATAGAAAAGTACAGTCACCTTGCCACGCTGCAAGAGGTAGCCGACAATGATTATAACCTGAATATCCCTCGCTATGTGGACACCTTTGAGGAAGAAGAACCGATTGACATCAAAGCGGTAATGTCTGAAATCAAGGAATTGGAAGCCAAACGTGCCGAGTTGGATAAGGAGATTGATGTGTATTTGAAAGAATTGGGGCTGGTTGAATAGAATTGAATACAATGGCAAAGAGGTTTGAAATAAGAAACAGCACGGCAGAGTTTCTGCTATTCATACTTGAAGGCAAAGAGAATGGAATTCAAGTGTTGTATAAGGACGAAACAATTTGGGCTACGCAAAAAGCGATGGCACAACTATTCGATTGTTCCAGTGACAATATTGGCCTTCATTTGAAAAATATTTTCGCGTCAGGTGAGCTTGTCAAAGATTCAGTTACCGAGAAAAACTCGGCAACTGCTTCAGACGGGAAAAACTATCAAACCATGTTCTATAACCTCGATGCCATTATATCTGTCGGTTATAGAGTCAACTCTATCCGGGCGACACAGTTTCGTCAATGGGCAACAAATGTGCTTCGCCAGTTTGCTATCCGAGGCTACGTAATCGACAAAAAGCGCATGGAAAACGGATCATTCATTGGCGAGGACTATTTCGAGCATTTGCTTGCCGAAATCAGGGAGATAAGACTGAGCGAACGCCGTTTCTATCAGAAACTTACCGATATTTATGCCACTGCCATTGACTATAACCGTGACGCTCCAACAACAAGGTTGTTTTTTAAGAGAGTCCAGAACAAGATGCACTATGCCGTACATGGTCATACAGCCGCAGAATTGATTGTGGACCGTGCAAATGCGCAGAAAGAGCATATGGGGTTGACCACATGGGAAAAAGCCCCTAATGGAAAAATAGTCAAGCCAGACGTAAGCGTCGCCAAAAACTATCTCAAGGAAAATGAGTTGGAGGCAATGGGTAGGATTGTCAACGCCTTTCTGGACATGGCTGAGGATATGGCAAAAAGACACATACCCATGACCATGGAAGATTGGTCGAAACGCATAGACAAGTTCCTGGACATAACAGAGCGCCCTGTGCTAACAGACGGTGGCAAGGTGTCTGCGGAATACGCCAAAGAGTTTGCGGAAACCGAATTTGAGAAATACAGGGTCATCCAAGATAGACTTTTCAAATCAGACTTTGATCATTTTGAAGACGGGAATATTTTACCATTGGATTTTGACCCTGACAAAGAATAAAACGCTAAATCATATGATACAAGTAACTCCAACTTTAGGCTTTATCGAGGCCATAAACGTATCTACAAGCAAGATATTTCAATTTGAAGGCCGTTCACGTCGCTCTGAATTTTGGTGGACAAAACTGCTTGTATATTTAGCTTCCCTTGTCCTAACGCCCTTTGTCGGTTTTTTGTTGGATTTATTGACTATACCATTGACTTTCCGCCGATTGCATGACACAGGGCGAAGTGGTTGGTGGTGGGGCTTTGGTGCCTTGTTGAAACTTTTATTCATATTAACGATTGGCCATGATATTTTCATGTCTATTGCGAATTCAGATAATTTTGCGGGTTATGAGGAGCAACTTGTCAACACATTACTTCTGAGATATGGTATCTTCACCATTGGGATAGGTATTTATCAAGTTATATTATTGGTGTTGTGCTGCTTTGACAGTGAGGAGTATGAAAACCAATATGGTCCATCACCTAAATACGTTGATGACGAAAATCTAGAGGAAAAGTAATTATGGAAAAAGATAAAGAAAACAAGATCCTTAATGTTCCGGCTTTGAGATTCCCGGGGTTTACGGAGGAGTGGGAGAAAGTACGTTTAGGGGATAATTGTAATATTCAAATGTGCAAACGAATCATGGCAGCTCAAACAAATACCGAAGGTGGAGTGCCTTTTTATAAAATTGGGACTATTGGAGGTAAAGCTGATGCGTATATCTCCAAAGATTTGTTTGATGAGTATAAAATGAAGTATTCTTTTCCACATAAAGGAGAAGTAATGATTACTTGTGCTGGGACAGTTGGTAAATGTATCATTTATAATGGAGAAGATTCTTACTATCAGGATTCAAATATTGTATGGATAGACAATCCTGATAAGATTATATTAAATGATTTTTTGTATCATTTACTTTCCAGAATAAACTGGTCACGTCTGAACTCTACGACTATTGTTAGAATTTATAATGATGACCTTCGGAATCTGAAATTATATTGCCCCAGACACGATGAGCAAAAGAAAATAACCAAATTCCTTTCTCTGATAGATAAGCGGATAGAAACCCAAAACAAAATCATTGAGAAACTTGAAACCCTAATTAAGGGGATTATTGAAACTGTTATTTCTTCGCAAAAGCCTAATACACTTATAAAAAATTGCCTCGAATGCAATTCATCTACATTGCAGGAAAGTCAAGTAGCAGAAACTGGAACTTTCCCTGTTTATGGAGCAACGGGTATAAGCGGTTATACAGAAGCACCTGATGTAAACGGTGAATCTATTTTGATAATCAAAGATGGTTCAGGTGTTGGTACGGTTAAGTATGTGACTGGAGAATACAGCTACATCGGAACTCTCAACAGTCTAACAGCAAAAGATGGCTATTGCTTAAAGTTCATATACTTTGCCTTGCAAAAATTTTGTTTTGAGCTATATAAAACAGGAATGGCAATACCACACATCTATTTTAAGGATTATGGTAAAGCTAAAATTTTTTGTCCAACCATAAAGGAGCAGTTTGCCATTGCTAAACGTATTTCGATGGTTGAAGATAAGGTATCAGTCGAGAAACGAATCTTTTTTCACTACCAAGCACAGAAATCGTACTTGTTATCCCAAATGCTTATATAAACATTTTAGATAAAAGATATTGCTTTTGTTTATTAAATATGAGTACCAAAGATTGCTCATTCGCCAATTTACAGGCTAAATTTTCAAACACCAATGCAATAGTTTTAAGAGTATTCTCATCTGGTAATACGCAACTGTGTGGTTGAACTTCGGCAATATAATGCCGTTTATGTTCTTCCGTTGAGAGTTCAAGCGATTTCAAATACTCATATGTGTATCGAAGGATAAATTTGTTCTTAGCAGTGAGTATTTTAATAGCTGATGACTTTACCTTGAATGGGAATGATACATATTTACAGTCTAAAGTGAAATCATCAATTATAATGCAATCACCTTTACTATAAATTCCGTCTGTTTCCGTTGTATAGCCAAGTATAAAAGCCTTATTTGCGGTTAATACGGGTGTAAAAGTGCAATCGTTACTATATTCTGCACTTGATACAATGTATCGTTGAGGTTGTTCAAAAGAAAGTATATTGCCAATAGTGGCATTAAAACCAACATTCTTTCGGAGTTGCTTAAAGATATTATGTCTTATCCCCTTAATTAGGGTTTCAAGTTTCTCAATGATTTTGTTTTGGGTAGAAATACGATCATCAATGAGATTAAGTAATTTAGCAATTTTCTTTTGCTCATCTAAGCAAGGGATAAATACATTGACACTATTAACTAAATCACTGCTTATATTCTGAACAACCCCACCTGCTGCTAATTTTTTATATTGTTTTTGGATTGCGTCTGAAATTAAAAGATTGCATAAATAATCTCTGTCAAAGGTTTGCTCATAATTCTTTAATACAAACCATCCATCATGAATATATCCGTCAATTCCCATGATATAAGGTAATCCATAACTCATTGAATTGGATAGTATTAAATCACCAGCCGATACATGACGAGATTTTTTTGCACCCTCTTTCGTTATTTTTTCTTCAGTTGATGTAACTATACGTCCTGATGTCGGCATATCGCCAATTTTCACCCAATTAACGCCATCATCTGATGTTGTGAGGTAGTTTATGATTGGGCGAGGGGAACTGCCTCGTTGCAATGTAACTACATCTTTGAATTTTGCATACTGCCACTCCTCCGTAAACTCCGGGAATCGCAAAGCCGGAACATCACACACTATATTTCTCTAATTATAAGAACCAATTATATAAAAATCATGATTCGTAAAACAGTTAGAGAAATTGCGGCGGCTTGGAAAGAGTACAAGCGCCCTTACGTGAAACAGTCCACGATGGCTGCGTATGTGTTAATCTTGGAGAACCACGTTCTTCCTTACTTCGGGGATGGTGATTCGCTCCACGAACAGGCAGTGCAGGCTTTTGTCTTGCACAAATTAGAAAGCGGATTGAGTGTCAAAACCATCAAGGACATTCTGATAGTCCTTAAAATGATAATGAAGTTCGGAGTTAAGAATGAGTGGATGAACTATTACGAATGGGATATAAAGTACCCCACGACCTCCACCAACAAGGAACTGGAAGTGTTGTCCGTAGCCAATCACAGAAAGATTTTGAACTACATCCAAAGCCACTTTACTTTTACCGGACTTGGCATTTATATCAGTCTTAGTACCGGGCTGCGCATCGGCGAAATATGTGCTTTGAAGTGGAGCGACATCAATGTTACAGACGGTACGATAACAGTCAGCCGCACGATTGAACGCATCTATATTATTGAGGGAGAGGAAAAACACACGGAACTCGTTATCAACACGCCCAAAACCAAAAACTCCTGCCGCGAAATACCCATGAACAAAGAGTTACTTGCCATGATTAAACCGCTGAAAAAGGTGGTCAATGACAATTTCTATGTGCTGACCAATGACGAACGTCCGACAGAGCCTCGCACATATCGTAACTACTACAAAGGCTTAATGGCGAAACTCGATATTCCCAAATTGAAATATCACGGTCTGCGCCATAGCTTTGCCACCCGTTGCATTGAAGCCGGATGTGACTATAAAACAGTCAGCGTTTTGCTGGGACACTCCAACATTTCAACCACACTCAACCTTTACGTCCATCCCAATATGGAACAGAAGAAGCGTTGCATTACCAAAATGTTTAAGTCGCTGGGGAAGTAACACATAGCTTCATGACTTAGAAACCTGTCCCGCCTAGGATACAAATCTATTTTATATAGCTTAAAACTGTATTCCACGTCGTGAAATAGCTGTTCCACGACGTGAAATAGCCATTCCACGTCGTGGAATACGTATTTCACGACGTGGAATGAGGTTGGGAACTAACCTTGCGGGGCTTTTCTCCTGGCTAAAAGAGATTTATAACCTATGAGGAAGGAAATCATCCGCCCAGCACGCGCGATTTGCGCGCACATTCCACAAACTTTCGGGAAAGATACGCGTAATTGGAAAAAAATGTGTAAGTTTGCAGCGGTTAACATTAAAGACTCATGCAATGACATACACTATCGAAAAAGTGACCACGCTCATTGGCGCGCGACGCTATGGCGACAGCGAGGGCAACATAGGCTTCCTGCTCACCGACAGCCGCTCGCTGTGTTTCCCTGAGGAGACTTTGTTTTTCGCCCTGCAATCGGAACGCAACGACGGGCACAACTATATTCCGGAGCTTTACAGAAGAGGCGTGAGGAACTTCGTGGTTTCCCGCGTGCCCAAGGGCTATGCCTCCGACTATCCGGGAGCCAACTTCCTGAAGGTCGTCAGCACACTGGAAGCCCTGCAAAGACTGGCGGAGCGACACCGCGACGAGTTTGACATCCCCATCGTGGGCATCACGGGCTCCAACGGCAAGACCATGGTCAAGGAGTGGCTCTATCAATTGCTCAGCCCAGGACAACGCGTGACCCGCTCTCCCCGCAGCTACAATTCCCAGATAGGCGTACCTCTCTCGGTGTGGCTATTGAATGAGCAGACCCAATTGGGCATCTTTGAGGCGGGCATCAGCCAACCAGGAGAGATGCTGGCCTTGAGAGACATCATGCAGCCCACTATCGCCGTGCTCACCAACCTAGGCGCCGCGCACCAGGAGAATTTTCCCTCTATGGAGGCCAAGTGCAAGGAGAAACTCACGCTGTTTCATGACGCGGAGGTGATGGTATACCGCAAGGACAACGAACTGGTGAGCCGCATGGTGGACGAAGGACGCTATGCGGGCGAGAAGCTCTGTTGGTCTACCCAGGAGCGGGAAGCGCCCTTCTATGTGGAAGCGATAGAAAAAGAAGGCGATACCACCCACGTCTCTTATATATACAAAGGAGTGGCGGGGGAATACACCCTGCCCTTCATCGACGATGCATCCGTGGCCAATTCCATCACCTGCGCCGTGGTGGCCAGGAGACTAGGCCTATCGGCCGAAGACCTCAACGCCCGCATGCGAAGCCTGGAGCCCGTGGCCATGAGGCTGGAGGTGAAGGAGGGGCAGCACGGATGCACGCTCATCAACGACAGCTACAACTCCGACATCAACTCACTGGACATAGCCCTCGACTTCATGAACCGCCGTCCAGACCACCAAGGACGCAGGCGCACGCTCATATTGAGCGACATCTTCCAGAGCGGGCTCTCGCCCGAGGAACTTTACGACGAGGTATCAAGCCTGGTCCGCAAACGGGGCGTGGTGAAGTTTATCGGCATTGGCCCCATGCTCTGCGCCCACAGGGAGCACATACAACTCTCCGAGAAATATTTCTTCCAGACCGTGGAAGACTTCATACACAGCGAGGTATTCCGCGGCCTGAGAGACGAGGTGGTGTTGCTGAAAGGCGCGAGACCATTCGGATTTGACCAGCTGACAGAGCTGTTGGTAAAGAAAGTGCACGAGACCACGCTGGAGGTAAACCTCAACGCCGTGGTGGCCAACCTGAATTACTATCGCTCTTTCATGAAGCCCACCACCAAGCTGGTGTGCATGATCAAGGCCGACGGCTATGGAGCGGGAGCCGTGGAAATAGCCAAGACACTGCAAGACCACCGCGTGGACTACCTGGCAGTGGCCGTGGCCGACGAGGGAGTGGCCTTGAGAAAGAGCGGCATCACCTCGAACATCATGATCATGAACCCTGAGATGAGTGCCTTCAAGACCATGTTCGACTACGACCTAGAGCCGGAAGTCTATTCATTCAGGTTGCTGGACGCGCTCGTCAGCGCCGCCCGCAAGGAAGGCATCACTGGCTATCCCGTACACATCAAGCTGGACACGGGCATGCACCGACTGGGATTCCATCCCGTAGACGACATGGACAAGCTGATAGACAAGCTAAAACATCAAAACGCCATTATCCCCCGTTCGGTATTCAGCCATTTCGCGGGGTCGGACGATGACATCTTCGACAGCTTCAGCGACCAGCAGTTTGAGCTGTTTGACAATGGAAGCAAGAAGTTGCAATCCGCTTTCGAGCACAAGATACTGCGCCACATAGACAACTCTGCGGGCATAGAGCACTTCCCCGAGAGGCAACTCGACATGTGCCGGCTAGGACTGGGACTTTATGGAGTCAACCCCAGGGACAATTCCATAATCCACAACGTATGCACGCTGAAGACCACCATCCTGCAGATGCGCCACGTACCGAAGGAAGACACCGTAGGCTACTCCCGCAAAGGCGTGCTGACGAGGGACAGCGTGATAGCCGCCATACCCATAGGCTACGCCGACGGGCTCAACAGACATTTGGGCAACGGGCATTGCCACTGCCTGGTGAACGGGAAGGAAGCGCCCTACGTGGGCAACATCTGCATGGACGTGGCCATGATAGACGTGACAGGCATCGACTGCCAAGAGGGAGACTCCGTGGAAATATTTGGCGACCACCTGCCCGTGACCGTGTTAAGCGACGCGCTAGACACCATCCCCTACGAGGTGCTGACAGGCATCTCCAACCGAGTGAAGCGCGTGTATTTCCAAGATTAACACTTCTTTTCACGCTCAAAGCCCCATAGAATGAAAAATTATTCGTATATTCGCGATTGACTATATTGAACAAACAAATCAAAGCGTTTTATGGAACAATTTTTCAGCTATATTATTAGCTTTGGGGCCAGCGTGATGATGCCTATACTCTTTACTGTCATAGGGCTGTGTATAGGCATGCGTTTCGGCAAGGCACTCAAGTCCGGCCTCTTCGTGGGAGTGGGTTTCGTGGGCCTGGGCGTAGTGACTGCCCTGCTCACCACCAATTTCGACACGCCCCTGAACGCCATCTCCAGCTTCTACGACCTACAGCTGAAGGTGTTTGACATGGGCTGGCCCGCAGCGGCCGCCGTAGCCTACAACACGGCGGTAGGCGCGTTGATCATTCCCATTTGCCTGGGTGTCAACCTGCTGATGCTCTTTACCAAGACCACCCGCACGGTGAACATAGACCTATGGAACTACTGGCACTTCGCCTTCATAGGAGCCGTGGTCTACTTCGTGATGGGGCAAAGCCTGGCCTGGGGCTATTTCGCCGCCATCGTCTGCTACATCATCACCCTGGTATGCGCCGACCTCACGGCCGAGAAGTTCCAGGGCTACTACCAACTGGAGGGCATCTCCATCCCCCAGCCTTTCTGCCAGAGCTTCATGCCCTTGGCCATCGTCCTCAACAAGGCACTGGACAAGATACCGGGCTTCAGCAAACTGGACATAGACGCTGACGGACTGAAAAAGAAATTCGGAGAGCTGGGAGACCCCTTGGTGCTGGGTGTCATCGTGGGCGCGCTTATCGCCCTGTTCGGACAAGCAAGCCACATCACCAACTTCGCCAGCTACGTGGAGGAGTTACGCCTTCAAGACCCTGCCACCACCAGCACAGACGCGGTGATGAACATCGTGAAATCCGTCTTGTCGCTGGGTATCATCATGGGAGCCGTAATGGAACTGATACCCCGCATCACCAAGCTGTTCATCGACGGACTGATGCCTATCTCCGACAAGACAAAGGAATTGGTGAACCGCAAGTTCCAAGGCAAGAAGGTATACATCGGCATGAGTCCCGCCCTCGTGATAGGCCATCCCACCACGCTGGTGGTCTCCCTCTTCCTGATACCCACCATCCTGGCCGTGGCCGTTTTCCTGCCGGGCAACCAGTTTCTGCCATTGGCATCGCTGGCGGGCATGTTCTACGTGTTCCCCATCGTGCTGCCCTATACCAAGGGAAACGTGGTGAAAACCTTTATCGTAGGCCTCTTGATGCTTGTCATCGGTCTCTATTTCGTGACCGATATGGCTCCAGACTTCACCATGGCCGCCCACTCCGTCTACGAGATGACACAAGACAGTGCCGCCCACATTCCCGAAGGATTCTCAGCAGGAGCCTTGGACTTCGCCAGCAGCCTCTTCGGATGGAGCATCTATAAGCTCACCTGCTACGTAAAATACGTCGGCCCCGCCCTGCTGGTGCTCCTCACCCTGGGGCTTATGCTCTTTAACAGGCGCCGCATACTGCGTGAGGAAAAAGAGGCAAGACAATCCATGAAACCATAAACCAAAACAATATTATGAGAAAATCACTTTTAACCATCGCGTTCTGCCTCGTGGCAGGAATGAGCTTCGCGCAAAACGCCTATACGCACTACGAGGTGAGACAAACCCATCACCCCGATGACTTCAAGTACTACGACACCGAGCGCATCCGAAAGGAGTTCGCCGTAGAAAAGGTGTTCGCTCCCGGGGAAGTGAACTGGGTATACTCCCTTTATGACCGCTTCCTGCTGGGAGGCGCACAACCCATGGGCATCCCACTGGAACTGGCTTCCATCGCCCCGTTAGACACCGAACACTTGCTGGACAACCGAGAGCTGGGCATCATCAACATAGGCGGTGACGGCACCGTAACCGTAGGCGACAAGAGTTACGACCTCTCTTTCCAGGAAGCGCTCTACGTGGGCAGGGGTGACGCGAAGATTACCGTCTCCAGCAAAGACCCCGCCAATCCCGCCAAGTTCTACCTGAACAGCGCATGTGCCCACACTTCCTATCCCACGAAAAAAGTCACCCTCAAGGAAGCCAACAACATCAAGGCGGGAAGCCTGGAGGGCAGCAACGACCGCGTGATACACCAGGTCATCATCAACGGCGTGGCAGGCGTACGTACCTGCCAATTGCAAATGGGCATCACCGAGCTGAAGACAGGTAGCGTCTGGAACACCATGCCCGCCCATACCCACTTACGCCGCATGGAGGCCTACCTCTACTTCAACGTGCCACAAGGCCAAAAGATACTCCACATGATGGGTGAGCCACAAGAGACACGCCCCGTATGGCTCAACAACGAGCAGGCCGTTATCTCCCCCAACTGGAGCATCCACTGCGCCGCGGGCACCAGCAACTACACCTTCATATGGGGCATGGCGGGAGAAAACCTTATCTACAACGACATGCAGACCGTTGACATACCTGACTTGAAATAACACCTCCTTCAACTAATACCTAATAACTTAAAACCTAATAAATGGAATCTATCAAAACCAACAAAATGACTAACTACAGGTGGGTGATTTGCGCCATGCTTTTCTTCGCCACCACTGTGAACTATATGGATCGACAGGTGCTCTCGCTTACCTGGAAAGACTTTATCGCCCCGGAGTTTGAGTGGAACGACAACGACTATGGCACCATCACCGCCTATTTCTCCATCTTCTATGCCATCTTCATGCTCTTCGCGGGCAAGGTGGTAGACTGGATGGGCACCAAGCGAGGTTACCTCTGGGCAATCGGCATCTGGAGCACAGGCGCCGTACTTCACGCCTTCTGCGGCATTGCCACAAGCGGCATCGTGACAGGCCATTGGTTGGTGGGCTTTGAGGGAGCCAAGGAGCATCTGGCAGCCTATGCCAGCACGGCAGCCCATATAGGCCTGGCGGTATCCACGGTCAGCGTGTGGCTCTTCCTCTTCTGCCGCATCATCCTGGCCATGGGCGAGGCGGGAAACTTCCCCGCTGCCATCAAGGTGACCGCGGAATACTTCCCCAAGAAAGACCGTGCCTTCGCCACCTCCATCTTCAACAATGGCGCTTCCGTAGGAGCCTTGATAGCTCCCGTGACCATCCCTATCATGGCTCGCCATTTCGGTTGGGAAATGGCGTTCATTGTCATTGGTGCCTTGGGCTATATATGGATGGGCTTTTGGCTCATACTCTATAAAAAACCAGGCGAGAACAAGCACGTGAACAAAGCGGAGCTGAACTACATCCACCAAGACGAAGACGACCTGGAGCAAGCCGCCAAGGAAGACGAAGGGCCGAAGATAGGCTTCCTGAAGTGCTTCACCTATCGCCAGACCTGGGCGTTTGTCGTGGGCAAGTTCATGACGGATGGCGTATGGTGGTTCTTCCTTTTCTGGACTCCCGCCTACATATCCGATGTCTATGGCTATACCTCCGACTCCCCCATGGGCATGCTGCTCATCTTCGTGCTCTATCTCATCACGATGCTCTCCGTGGCGGGCGGCTACCTGCCCACCTACTTCGTCAACAAACTGGGCATGAATCCCTACGCAGGCCGCATGCGGGCCATGTTGATATTCGCCTTCTTCCCCTTGCTGGGCATCTTCGCCCAACCCCTGGGCAGTGTCTCTCCCTGGTTGCCCGTCATCTTGATAGGTATCCTGGGAGCCGCCCACCAGAGTTGGTCGGCAAACATCTTCTCCACCGTGGGAGACATGTTCCCCAAGTCAGCCATCGCCACCGTGACTGGCATCGGCGGCATGGCAGGCGGCATTGCCTCCTTCCTCATCAACAAATGCTCGGGCATGCTCTTCACCTACTCAGAGCAAGCGGGCTCGGCCTTCACATTCGCAGGCTTTGAGGGCAAGCCCGCCGGCTACATGATTATCTTCTGCGTGTGTGCCGTGGCCTACCTGATAGGTTGGGTCATCATGAAAGCCCTGGTGCCCAGATACTCGCCCATCACAGAGTAAATCCAGGCCCATTCCCTATAACACACCCTTCGGGCATGCCCGCTACCAAGCGAGCATGCCCGAAGTTGTTTAAGGAAATACACAATATCGGCAAGGCCAAAGGCTTCACAATCACAGAAAAGCAACAGGCTCCCCAGGCAAGGAAAGGAATCGATAAAAACAAAAGTACCAGGGAAAATAACACATACGTAATTCATGAGAAAGACACCTATGTTGTAGGCACTGTAAAATATTTTGGACAGTGTCCTTCTGGAAGCGACACTAGTTTCGTTGGCCAACGATACTAGTTTCATAGCCCTTCGAGACTAGTATCGTTTTTTCACCCACCTAGAAGGATGGGGCTTGGAGGGTCTTCCTCCCACACCCGCCAACGATTGACCTGCGCCTTCAGGCGGCGAACAGCTTTCCCGTATGACTTGGGATAGACCAACCGCAAGACGAACCACAGTCTCCTATGACGCACGTACTTGGCGTGATAGAGATAGCCCGCCATGAGACCACCATCCCTGTAGAGTGGACCAGAAAGGATGAAGCAGTCCTTTCCCAGATGCCTGTCCGTTGCATGAAGGAGGCTTCCCTGGCTGTCCATGCCTTGCGACGCGGAGAGTCCATGAGGGTTGGGGACGAGAAAGGCAGACAGCTCTATCAACTCCCCGTTCCAATAACGGAAGCAGGCAGCCCCCTCGCGCTCCATCAGCGAGTCAGTTGCCCGCTCGAAGAAAGAGGGATAACGCATGCTATATCCCCAAAGGCTATCCACGTATGTGGGCATGGGGTCTCGCTCTATGGCTTCCGCCAGCACGTCCGCTTGCTTTACGTCCTCTTTCCTGACATGCGCCAGGGCGATGCCCAACGCAAGCAGGGCAAATATCAAGTATACGCTCTTTCTCATGCCTTGCCGTCTTGTCTTGGCGGCAAAGATAGGATTATTCCCGCGATACCGGACTAAAAGGGCACTGACATTTGACTGACATTCCGCGGACAAGTCACTGACCATCGTCCGTGCGGATGGCAAGGGAGTATCCTCCCTTATCGGCCACGACGCGCAGGTTGCAGTTACGCTCCACGATGGGTTTCAGTCTGCGCACTAGGGTATACAGCGTCTCTCGGGCATTGTCCTTTCGCGGCCACAGTGTGGCACACAGCTCTTCCACGGACACCCGCTTACGCTCACTGGTCATCAGTGCCTGCATGAACAAGCGTTGCATGGGAGTGAAATAAATCTCCTCGCTGGCCTCGTTGTAGAACAGTCCCGTGCTGGTGGAGAAAGACAGGTTGCCAAACACTTCCATCTGCACGGCAGGGGCGGTGGCCATTAACCCGAACCTTCTCCTTCGCAGGCAAGCCAAGGAGAACAGTCCCCACAGCACGGCCATGGAGAGCAACGTGATGGGCAGGCCCTGCTCGGAGAGTCTGAAGATAGTGGCAGTAGAGCAATTGGGGTAGGCACGGATATAGAGACGCTCGCCTCCCGCCTTGAAGCTGACCGTATCGCTGCAAAAAGAGAGTTTGCTGGGTTCCTCCGTGCACAGCGCCAGGTAGGAGGTCGCTTTCAGGGAACTAATCCTCAGGTTGGATTTAAACACCCGCAACGTGTCGGCGGTAATCCTTTCGGGCTTGTCCTGCAAAACCGTTTTCACCAACGCCTGGTTTACGTCCGCTATGATTCTCTCTTTCGCGGTGACGAAATTCGTATAGCCCAGAAAAAGAGAGGGCAGCAAGAAGGAGAAAAACACCACAATGGCCATTATCGGTTTCATAAATGTATATATCTAAATATGTGTTCTACAATACACGGATGCCGTCTCTCAATCGGGCATCAGGAAATTGATGACACCTTCCTCTACCTGGATGGTGTAACGCCCCACGGGCGTGGAGATAAGCCTGCCGTCCACTCCCACTGGGGCATAGGGAGCCTCCTCTATGATTACCTCGCGGGTGCGATAGGGATGCACGCTGCGATGGTTGAGGAACTTACCCCGCCAAAACAGGTAGATGCCCTCGAAGAGCTGGGTCATCTTGGGGTGATAGACGAGCGAAACGTCCAACAGCCCATTGTAGGGCACGGCATTGGGCGTTTGCCCATAACCCAAGGCGTTGCCCACGCAAAGAGTCATCACCTTGCGGCGTATCACGTCGGTATTGATCTTGACGTGCATCCTATACTCCATGCGCTGGAATATCATGAGAATAAACGAGAAAAGGAACGACAAGGCGCGAGCGCCAAACAAATGGCGCATACGACGGCGCAACCCCATGATGGAGGCTATCAGGCCAATGTTTACGCAGTTGGCGAAATAACGATGGCAATGCTCCCCTTTCTTGTTGGTGTAACGCAAGCAGCCAAGGTCTACCTTGCGTACCCGGCGCTTCTGGAGACCTGCCACCAGCGTGTCCCATTCTCCTTCCTTCATGCCCCAGAAGTGGGCGAAGTCATTCATCATGCCATTGGGAATAATGCCCAGCGCGACTTGTTCCCTGGTTTCCTGTCCAGCTTCCATCAAGCAATTGACCGCGTCGTTGAGGGCGGAGTCTCCTCCCACCAGCACGATAGTCTTGTAACCATTGTTGATGAGCATCTTCACCAGCCTTTCCACGCTGTCCACGTTTTCGCTCTGCACGTAATCGTAGTCCACGCCATGGGCATCGAGCACCCTTCTTATCTTCGCCCAGCGGTTCTTGTCCCTCCAGCTGTGTTTGGGACAATAGAGCACGCCCCACTTATTCTCATTTACCGCCATAGTCTATCCTTTATTGAGTTTGATAATCGTGTTCACTTTCTCTTCCATGGGCATAGCCGCCTCTATCCAATGTATATGGAAGCCTCGACGCTCCATGCCCCTAAACCAAGTCATCTGCCGCTTGGCGAACTGGTGGATGGCTATCTCCAGGTCACGGAACATCTCCTGATAGGTGCGCCGCCCCAAGACATACTCGGTAACGTACTTATATTCCAGCCCGTAATAAAGTATATCCTCCGCGGGTATTCCCCTTTGGAGCAGGCCCCGAACCTCTTCCACCATGCCCTGCTCCAGTCTTTGGCGCAGGCGGCGGGTAATCTTCTCCCGTCGGGCATCCCTGTCTATGGCCACGCCGATAATCAAAGAAGGCACTGGGGGCAGTTCTCTTTCTGGCAAGGGATGCTCCAGGTTGTAGGTCTCTATCTCTATGGCGCGGATGGCGCGCTGTGCCGTGTCCACGTCGGAACGGTTGTGCATGTGGGAGCCAGTCTTCCGCTTCAGTTCTTCCAGCATGGGTGTCAGTTCCTCCAGGCTTTTATTCTCCAGCTGACGGCGAAGCGTCTCGTTTTGCGGAACGGGAGAAAGCTGGTAACCCTTGAGCACGGACTCTATATAAAGCCCTGTTCCTCCGCAGAGAATGGGCTGTTTTCCCCTGCGCAAGATGTCTTGATAAGCGTCGTGAAAATCTTGTTGATACTGGAAGAGATTATATTTGGTGCCTGGTTCGCGGATGTCTATCAAGTGATAGGGCACCGCATGGCCTTCCACCACATAATCGGCCAAATCCTTTCCCGTGCCGATGTCCATGCAGCGATATACCTGTCTGCTATCGGCACTGATAATCTCTCCATCCAGGCGATGCGCCAATGCCGCCGCCAGGCTTGTCTTACCGCTGGCGGTAGGTCCCAATATCGTGATAAGTCGCTGCATAGGCGCGAATATAAGGATTTTACGGGACACTGGCAAGCAAATGGCGTGGAATAACGCGGGCACGACGGCGTAATTTATACTTAAATGCCACCTTTCCCAGGTTTGGAGACGTTCTCTCTCAGCAAGATTGGGGTAATTTACGCGACAGTGCCTCGCCTTTTCCCAAAAGCGAGAAGTCACAGCCGGCAGGAACGGATTTCCCCTTGTAATCTTCATTCAGGCTGCCTGCCACAGCCATCGTTTACGACCCGGTTTTCAAAACAAGTTGTTTTGCGTTGCGAAATAAGTTATTTTGATGAGGAAAATAACTTGTTTTGAGAAGGAAATCAAGTTGTTTTCCTCCGCGAAATAACTTGTTTTGGAAACCGCCAAATTCTTCCTGTCAACCAACGCGCCACTACAGCGACAGTCGGGGCACTTTCCCGCCAAGAAACGAACGGCCAATCATGCCGTAGAATGAGCCCCGCCTACCAACAACCCCCGTGGCAGGCGAGGACATATCATATCTTCTTCATCATTTGCCTGCCAGGTTCTTCAACCCCTCCAACAGTTCCTGGTTATCGGAACAGCTCAGGATATATGGCTTACCGGAGAAGAGATTGAGGCAAATAGGTTGCCGTAAACTCCCCGCCAGCACTTTATGCCAACCAAGCGCACGATTCCAGAACACGCCAACATAACCTAAAAAACCACCACTGGCAAAGACACGCACTGCCGAATACTTCCGTAATAGAGCACAGCTCTTTATGGCGCGGTAGGGAATTGTCACGTTGCCCACCACTTTACGCACGACCAAAGCGTCATCGGTCAATACGATAGATTTGGGAGACTGTAAACCGAAATAAAACGGCACAATCAATATCAACAACGCCAAACCTATATAAAGAGCCATAGAACCAGGCTGAGTGATAGCGGCATATACGCACAACACTAACGCCAGCAACAGGACAGCCAGACAAAACCATGTCACGACACGGGCGGGCTTGTCCCAGTTTACCTTGAATGTTTTCTCATGAGGGATTATCATGGCACTATTGTTGTACGTTCAACCATCCATTAGCATAATAAAGCAAGTTTATACGCAGCAGGTTCTTAAAAGGCGTAAAAGCCACAACACTTGTAAAAAAGAGATTCTCGTTCCTCATAGTTGTAATTTTTAAATAAAACATGAGGCGAAAGTATGAATATCTAGGGCAACTTCCAAATTATTCCAAACTTATTTTTCTCAGGTTGTTGCAACAGAAAATCCTGCGATTCCCCTATAAACACAGGGGAACCGCAGGACTTGCAACTGCAATTTTATATCAAAATCGCAACAAACTTATAAGCCTTTATACTTACTTTTTATCCTAGACTTGATAGAGCGGACAGAACTTGGGCTAATACCCATGACACATTGTACCTCCTCGTCATTCTTACCCATATGCTCTAAAACCATATAAAACTTATAACGAAGGGACAGACAGTCATAGTCTTCCTCCAAACGTTTCACGAAAGACAAATCCACCAATTTAAAATATTCCATAAAATGCTTCATGTCATCCTTGCTCCATGTCACAATTGTGCCTCCTGACATAATATGCCGATAAAGACACCTTCCCTTAGCCAGCATCCTTGATTGACGTTCTTGCAGTTTTAATAATTTGCGTGCATAATGCGCACGCTCTTTTACTTGAGAAATATCCATCTCTTCGATTCTCTCCTGATAGGTGCGGATGAGCAATTCATCCTCCACCACTTTTCTACTCACTTCATTAAAACGATAACGGCGATAAAGCCACAAGCAAAAGAAAAACATGGCGAATAAAGAAACGCCTATTATGATGCGGAAAAAAATATTGCTCTGCCGCAACCGTTCCATCTCCGCATCAAAACTAAATTGCACTGCTTTAGTATCATTTTCCTTAATTGTATTGTCCAACAGTTTGTGTGCATTATAAAGCAGTTTGAAACTAGAAAATGCTCTTTGATAATCATGCACACCTGCGTATGCATTAACCATATTACTCAATACATATACACTGTCTCTGGTATACCTCGCCAAAGACAAGGCTTTAGCAAACAAGGTGTCGGCTTTTGCGAGCTCACCTCGCTCATGGTATAACTGAGCCAGTAAGGAGCAACCTACGCAAGACATACCCAACTTGTACCCTCGCAATACATACCCCTCCGCCTTTTTCTTATCAATGTCCATATACATCGTGGCCACTTGATTGTAAAAAGCGCCCTTCTCCCGCAAGGGAATATAGTCTATGTAATCCATGCACTTATCCAGATAATGATAAGCGCTATCCCTCTTGCCCTGGAAATCGTATATTTCCGACAAGTACGCATAAGCATAGCCTATTCTGCCAGGGTCCTTCAATTGCACAGAGAGCGCCAATGTCCGCTTGGCATATCGCAAGGCCAGTTCAAGCTCCCCATTCTCCATGTTGTATCCCGCAAGAGCCTCCACTATCTTGTGCCTCGCTTTTACATTCCCACACTTACCTGCCACCACGTCCGCTTGCTTCAGCAAACGGAGAGCCTGTCCGACTTCGCCATTGTCATAGAGTATCATGGCCTGGTAAAACAAGCTCTCGGCCAACAGGGAGTCATTTCCCACTTTCTCGTAATAGGCCACACTGCGCTGTATCAGGTCATCCTTGGCAATGGGAATATAATTGACATAATCCCACCTTGTCTTCACCAAGTAATAAAATGCCTGGCCGGCCTCGTCCAGAGACTTCACGTCCACCCGATCCAGGCAGAGCTTGGCGGAGTCCGGAAGGTTGCTGTCCATATATAAATAGGCGGCTTTCAAGTTTGGATTTTCCTCATGGCAGGAAGTCATGGTAGCCAGAAAGAACAGTAAAGATATGACACCAAGATATTTCATCAACTAAAAGGTATTTGTTTATGGGTCAACACGAGATTGACAACGCAAATATACACAAAAAAAGCCGTCCGACAAATGTCGGACGGCCTATTTTTAAGTTTTGGGCTTACTATCTATAGATTAGCCGTTTACCTTCTTCATGTGGGCGATGAGCTCGAGCACCTTGTTAGAGTAACCGATCTCATTGTCATACCAAGACACAACCTTTACGAAAGTATCGGTGAGGTAAACACCTGCGTTAGCGTCGAAGATAGAAGTCATGGTGCAACCCAAGAAGTCAGAAGAAACAACTGCGTCCTCGGTGTAACCCAGAACACCCTTCAACTCACCCTCGGAAGCCTCCTTCATGGCAGCGCAGATAGCCTCCTTGGTAGCGGGCTTAGCCAAGTTTACGGTCAAGTCAACTACAGAAACGTCCAAGGTAGGAACACGCATAGAGATACCAGTCAACTTGCCGTTCAGCTCGGGAATAACCTTACCTACTGCCTTTGCGGCACCAGTAGAGGAAGGAATGATGTTGCCAGATGCTGCGCGGCCACCACGCCAATCCTTCATAGAAGGACCATCAACGGTCTTCTGGGTAGCGGTGGTAGAGTGAACGGTGGTCATCAAACCGTTAACGATACCGAACTTGTCGTTCAACACCTTTGCGATAGGAGCCAAGCAGTTGGTGGTGCAAGAAGCGTTAGAAACGAACTGAGTACCCTTCTCGTACTTGTCGAAGTTCACGCCGCATACGAACATAGGAGTGTCGTCCTTGGAAGGAGCGGACATCACTACATATTTAGCGCCAGCCTGGATATGAGCCTGAGCCTTCTCCTTGGTCAGGAACAGACCGGTAGACTCCACTACATACTCAGCCTCAACCTCGTTCCACTTCAAGTCAGCGGGGTTACGCTCTGCGGTGACACGAATCTTCTGACCGTTAACGATCAACTGGCTGTTCTCAACATCAGCCTCGATAGTGCCATCGAAAGCACCGTGCATAGTGTCATACTTCAGCATGTAAGCCAAGTAATCTACGGGGCAAAGGTCATTGATACCTACTACCTGGATGTCGTCGCGAGTCTGAGCTGCGCGGAAAACGAAACGACCGATACGGCCAAATCCGTTAATACCAATCTTAATCATTTGCTTTATAGTTTTAAAGGTAAATAATTCTCCAATATGCTTGCCCCACGGCGCTGAACATTCAAAATTGGCACCATAAAGGCACTTTTCTTTTTTCCGACCGCAAAGTTACGATTTTTTTTCTATATTTGCACGCTGACAACGTATTAATTTCGTTAAAAAGATTAAAGCCGCCTAAACTTTTACGGCTCTGAAACATGTTGCCCGCAAAGTGATAAGCGCGTATTGCAAAAAGAAACATTCACATTAAAAGCAAACAACAACTATGGGGAAATTCGTAAAGGAATTCAAGGAATTCGCAGTGAAAGGAAATGCCGTTGACATGGCTGTCGGCGTTATCATCGGTGGCGCTTTTGGCAAGATTGTCTCCTCTATCGTCAATGACATCATCATGCCTCCCATCGGATGGATTATCGGCGGCGTGAACTTCTCCGACTTAAAGGTCACATTGCCTGCCGTGAAAATACTTGACTCTGGAGAAATGGCTTCCGCCACCATTAATTATGGTATGTTCCTGCAGACCATTATCGACTTCACCATCATCGCCCTCTGCGTATTCTTGCTGGTGAAGGGTATCAACAAGCTGGGCAGGAAAAAGGCAGAAGAACCTGCCGCTCCCTCCACTCCTCCCGAGCCCAGCAATGAAGAGAAGTTGCTGATGGAGATACGCGACTTGCTGAAGGAAAAGAAGTAACAAGAGAAACCGGTCTTTGCCGCTCCCAAAGAGGGTAAAGGCATATCTCACGAAAAATGGCGCGCTGCCCATTAGGCGGCGCGCCATTTTTCATATACGCGGGAGTCAATCACTCCCACTCTATCGTCGAAGGCGGCTTGGAGGAAATGTCATAGCAAACGCGGTTGACTCCTCGCACCTTGTTGATAATCTCGTTGCTCACCTTGGCCATGAAGTCATAGGGCAAATGCGCCCAGTCTGCAGTCATGGCATCTTGGCTGGTAACGGCGCGCAGGGCAACGGGGTGCTCATAGGTGCGCTCGTCACCCATCACGCCCACGGAACGGATCGTGCTAAGCAAGACGGTGCCCGCCTGCCATACATGGTCGTAAAGCGAAGAGCCGTCGGGCATGGTGTAATTGTGCATGTGCTCAATGTAAATGTCATCGGCATCCTGCAAGATGCGTACCTTCTCACGGGTGATGTCGCCCAATATGCGCACGGCCAAGCCTGGTCCCGGGAAGGGATGGCGCTTGATAAGCCTTTCAGGCATCTGCAACTGGTAGCCCACACGGCGCACCTCGTCCTTGAAGAGCCACTTCAAGGGCTCGCAAAGCTTCAGGTGCATCTCCTTGGGCAGTCCGCCCACGTTGTGATGGCTCTTGATGACCATGCCCGTAATGCTGAGACTCTCAATGCGATCGGGATAGATGGTGCCCTGAGCCAGCCACTTGGCATCGGTAATCTTCTTGGCCTCGGCGTTGAACACCTCCACGAAATCACGGCCAATAATCTTGCGCTTCTGCTCTGGGTCGCTCACGCCCTCCAAGTCCTTGAAGAACTTGTCGCTAGCGTCCACGCCTATCACGTTGAGTCCCAATCCTTGGTAAGCCTCCATCACCTTCTGGAACTCGTTCTTGCGCAACATGCCATGGTCTACGAAAATACACGTGAGATTGCTGCCAATAGCCTTGTTGAGCAGGGTGGCGCACACCGATGAGTCAACGCCGCCACTGAGACCAAGTATCACACGGTCGTTGCCCAGTTGTTCCTTCAACTCGGCCACAGTACTTTCCACAAACGAAGCCGCGCTCCATTCCTGCTTGCTGCCGCAGATATCTACCACGAAGTTGCGCAACAGCGTGGTGCCTTGCGTGGTATGGAACACCTCCGGGTGGAACTGTACCGCCCACATGGGACAGGTATCACTGGCATAGGCGGCATACTTCACGTCGGCCGTGCTGGCTATGACGTGACAGTCAGCGGGCAGGGTAGTAATGGTGTCGCCATGGCTCATCCACACCTGGGAATCCTGTTCAAAGCCCTTGAAGAGCGGATTGGCATTGTCGAAAGACCTCAAATGGGCACGGCCATACTCTCGGGTATTGGTCTTCTCCACCTTACCGCCCAAGGTGTTTGCCATAAACTGAGCGCCATAGCAAATGCCCAACACGGGCAACTTGCCCAGGAACTGCCCCAGGTCTACCTTGAAAGCCTCAGGGTCATGCACGGAGTAAGGAGAGCCGCTCAAGATGACTCCTATCACCGAGGGGTCGTCCTTGGGGAACTTGTTGTACGGAAGAATCTCGCAGAACGTATCCAGCTCGCGCACTCGGCGACCTATGAGTTGCGTGGTCTGCGAACCGAAATCGAGAATGATAATCTTCTGTTGCATGTTGTTGATATTTAGGATTGATGTTATACCTTATTATATATAATAGGTGTCGCCAAGACTTTCGGCAAACCTGTCCGCCTCGGACAGAGTGTCCAGCTTACCCACGTCCATCAAACGCAAGTCTTGACTCACATGAGCGCGAATGTCCGCCTTGTCACACGCTTGGAGATAAAAGTCCATGATGCCGAACTTCTCTGGAAAGTTTTCCATCAAGGGAAGCAAACGGGGAGAGACCACATGAATGCCGGAAAAAGCGTATCGATGGTGAGCGCCTATGTTCAGCGACGGATAGGGGGAACGTATCTCGCCCGTGGCGATATTCGTCCATCCTCTCAGTCGGTAGTCTTCATCGAAGAGCAAATAACGTTGTGTTTTCCGTTCGCTCACCAGCAAGGTAGCATCCGCCTCCCGGGAATGGTCGTAGAAACTCGTCAGGTCTACGTCGCTCAAGATATCCACGTTGTGGAGCAAGACGGGGCTGTCCGCGTTGAAGAGCGGGAAGGCCTTGCGCAGTCCGCCTCCCGTGTCAAGCAATTGGGCGGTCTCGTCCGAGATAGACAAATCCAGCCCGAAATTGTCGTTTGCCCGCAGGAAATCGATGATTTGTTGAGAGAAGTGGTGCACGTTGACCACTATCCGTTGGAAACCGCAAGCCTTCAATCGCAAAAGCACATGCTCCAGGAGAGGCCTGCCCGCCACGGGCACCATGGCTTTGGGCATGGTGTCGGTCAATGGCTTGAGCCTGGTGCCCAAGCCCGCGGCGAATATCATGGCTTGCCTCATCACTTACGGGTTATAGGGTTTCCATGCGCGAAGATAGTCATTTCCCGCGAGATACGCAACCCCCTACCCTTGCTTTTTCCGCTTTGACCGATTGAAATAGGCCATGATGTCGTTGCCGTACTTCCCTTTCACCCGCAACAAGGTAATCAATACCGCGAGCACTATCGCGTTGACGCACGCTTTCCGCCAATGCAGCTCTTCACCGAACAGAAGGGTGATGAGAGCGATAATCATGAAGCACGCCAGTCCACTCTCTATAAACCAGCGGAGCAACTCCAGGGCGATTCTCTTTCTCCTCATACCGCTTCCTCCTCTTTCTCCACGGCGGGCAACACTTGATTGATATTTTGCTCGCGGTGGATGACATGCACCTCTATGCCAAACTTGTCATGGATATGCTCGGCCAGGTGTTGCGCGCTGTAGACACTGCGGTGCTGGCCGCCCGTGCAACCAAAGCTGAACATCAGGCTGGTGAAGCCTCGCTGGATGTAGCGGCGCACGTGATGGTCGGCCAACTTGTAGACACTATCGAGGAACTGCAATATCTCGCCATCGTCTTCCAGAAAGCGGATGACGGGCGCATCCAGTCCCGTGAGCTTCTTGTAGGGCTCATAACGACCGGGGTTGTGGGTGCTGCGGCAATCAAACACATAACCTCCCCCATTGCCCGAAGGGTCTTCCGGTATGCCCTTGCGGAAGGAAAAGCTATAGACCCTTACCACCAAGGGGCCTTTGCCGTCATACTTGGAATAGGTGGCGGGGCCGTCTTGCGGGTGGGCGGGATAGATGTTCTTTTCGGTGGTCTTATAGCCGTCGAAGCGATTGGCGGCCGGTTGCTCTATCAAGGCGAACTGCGGCAGTTCGGTGAGTCGCTTCAGCACTTCCATCAAGTAAGGATAGGGGAATACCTTCTCGCCCATAGCCAACAAATCCCGCAAATTCCTCATGGCGGGGGGGATGCTTTCCAGGAAGTGTCGCTTACGTTCGAAATAGCCTCTAAAGCCATAAGCGCCCAACACCTGCAGCGTACGGAAGAGCACGAAGAGGCTCAGCCTGTTGACAAAATGGCGCACGGAAGGCACTTCCACGTAATGCTTCAGCGACTGGTAATATTCCCAAACCAGCTCGCGACGCAGCTTGAAGGAATAGTGGGCGGAAGCCTGCCAGAGGAAAGAGGCCAGGTCGTAATAGAAAGGTCCCTTCCTGCCACCCTGAAAGTCTATGAAATAAGGATTCCCAGCGGCGTCGAGCATGACGTTACGCGACTGGAAGTCCCTGTACATGAAGCTTTCCATGGACTCGGAAGTCAAGTCCTTGGCCAGGAGACGAAAGTTGGCTTCCAACTTCAACTCATGGAAATCCAGCTCCGAAGGCTTCAGGAAACAGTACTTGAAATAGTTGAGGTCGAAGAGCACGCTGTCCGCGTCAAACTCCGGCTGCGGATAGCAGTTGCTCCAATCCAGCCCGCGGGCGCCTCTTATCTGCAAGTTGGGCAATTCACGGATAACCCTCGCCAAGAGTGCCTTCTCTCGCTGGTTGTATCGGCCTCCCGCCTCACGGCCTCCCTTGATAGCGTCAAAAAGCGACAAACTGCCAAGGTCTGTCTGCAAATAGCACAATTCATCCTCGCTCACCGCCAATATCTTGGGCACAGGCAACTGACGCAGGGAGAAATGATTGGACAAATACACAAAGGCGTGGTCTTCCTCCACGCTCGTGCCCAACACGCCTATCACGGTAGACCCGTCATGCCCCGTCAAGCGATAATACTTGCGATTACTGCCCTGCAAGGGGAGCGGAGCCACCTGGGCAGGCTCCTGGCCCGCCCACTGGGCATAGAGTTTCAGCAGCCTATTCATCCCCGCGCCTCTCCTTGCGCCGCTTGAGCTTATTGTCTAAATCTTGCGCGAAATGATCGCCCAGCAAGAGCAGCAACATGACACCTGCCGTAAACAGCAAAGAACCAAGAGCCGTCATGCCCAACAACCGCGAAATGATGACCAGTCCCGCTATGACCAACAGGAACACAAAGGCCTTTTTCCAGTCTATTTCTACTTTCATATCGCGAACTTACGAAAAATCGGCGGAATATTTGCCTAATTTCGCCTTTATATCCTCAAATTTGCTTAAATTCGCAAGAGAATCCACATTCACTCAGGACAATATATGAAGTTTATCATAAAAAGCTCAGAAAAAAGCAAGAGAAGCCCAGAACTGACAGCCAAGCTGTTGAGCGTATGGGAAGCGTCTGTGCGTGCCTCCCACCACTTCCTGATGAAAACGGACATCACCAGGCTGGCCCCGCAAGCCGAGGAAGCCTTGCGGCAAATAGAGACCTTATGGATAGTGGAGGACGGGCAACACCCCGTCGGGTTCATGGGAGTGCAAGAGCGGAAGATAGAGATGCTCTTTCTCCATCCCGACTATTTCCGCAAGGGACTGGGCAAAGAGCTCGCGCGAAGGGCGTTTGACGAATTGGGCGTTGAGTTCGTAGACGTAAACGAGCAAAATCCCGCCGCCAGGATGTTTTACGAGCGAATGGGCTTCAAGGTATTCAAGCGCGACGAGACGGACAGCGAGGGCAACCCGTTCCCGATATTGGAAATGAAAAGAACCAGAAAACCATGCCGCAAATAATCTGGAAAGGATTTTCACGCAAGCCATTCCATGCGCCCGACGAATCAGCTGTGGAAATACGTCCCAAAGCGTGCTTTCACGCAAACGACAAGTCACGGAGTTTACTGGTTTAAAAGCACTTAAAGCAATAATGCGACCGCCTTTTGCGAAACAAGAGTTGCCCATTAGTTCAAAACGGATTCAACGCATTATACCTCGCACCAGTTCCTCTAGTCCGCAAAACAAGTTATTTTGCCCATGAAAACAAGTTATTTTGCCCATGAAAACAAGTTATTTCGGTCAGCAAAACAAGTTATTTTAATCGGCAAAACAAGTTGAATCGAAAAGCGAAACAACTTGTCTTGAAAAGCGCCCTTGGAATCCCGACCCGTGACGCATAACTTATCGGCGAGCAAACGGAAAAGCAAGCAGCCCCGTAAATCCCGCAGTCCGCGAAAGAAGCGTATAGAGAGGCAGGGCGCATGGTGTTGCCGCCTCGCGGCAATATCGCGGGCGGCTTCCAGCACTACTCCTTTTGAAAGTCAATACGACTGCTCTCCCAGTACCAGCCTAGTGAAACTCCAGTACCAGCCTGCTGAAACTCCAGTACCAGCTAACTGAAACTCCAGTACCAGTAAGCCGGTATTCGAAAGGATACTGTACTTCCGGCAGCATGATACTATATGATAAAAGGCTTTTCCGCTCTTGCCTTGAGCGCAAAGGACAAAAAAAATCGGTTGTCGTCACGACAGCCGATTTTCAAAAAACAAACTACTTAAAAACTAATCTACTAAAACAAATCAAAATATCATTGTTGGCCATTAGCCAATTATCTTCTTGCCTAATATCGTTTGCAAATTTAGGACTTTTACGGAAACCTTCCAAAGAAAAGCTGTAAAAAAATGCCAATATCGCTAAAATACAAAAAAAAAGGAGATGGCCTACGCAAGCCATCCCCTCTTTTGTTATGTTAAGTTTACAAAACTACATCATTCCACCCATTCCGGCTTGACCTGCGGGCATAGCGGGAGCAGGCTCGGGTTTGTCTACCAAAACGCACTCGGTCGTGAGGAACAAGCCCGCGATAGAGGCGGCGTTCTCCAAAGCGACGCGTGCCACCTTGGCCGGGTCTACGATACCAGCTTGGCGCAAGTCCTCATACTCGTCGGTGCGGGCATTATAGCCGAAGTCGCCCTCGCCCTCGCTTACCTTGTTGACCACCACGGAGCCTTCACCTCCAGCGTTGGCTACAATCTGGCGCAGGGGTTCCTCAATGGCGCGCTCCACGATCTTGATACCTGTCTGCTCATCGGCGTTAGCGCCCTTCAAGTCCTTCAAGGCAGCCAAGGCGCGGATGTAAGTGGTACCACCACCCGCTACGACACCTTCCTCGATAGCGGCGCGGGTAGCGCAAAGAGCGTCGTCTACACGATCTTTCTTCTCTTTCATCTCCACTTCGCTGTTGGCGCCAACGTAGAGCACGGCAACGCCGCCTGCCAATTTGGCCAGACGCTCCTGCAACTTCTCCTTGTCATAAGAGCTCTTGGTGTTGGCTATCTCATTCTTGATTTGGGCAACACGCTCCTGGATGTTCTCCTTGGAGCCGCCACCGTTGACGATAGTGGTGTTATCCTTGGTCACGGTCACCTTCTCGGCACTGCCCAGCATGTCAAGCGTAGCCTGGTCAAGCTTCAAACCCTTCTCCTCGCTGATAACGACACCGCCTGTCAGCACGGCGATATCCTCGAGCATAGCCTTACGGCGGTCACCAAATCCAGGTGCTTTCACGGCGCAAATCTTCAAGCCGCCACGCAGACGGTTTACCACCAAGGTGGTCAATGCCTCTGAGTCAACATCCTCGGCTATCACCAAGAGAGGACGGCCAGACTCGGCCGCGGGCTGCAAAATAGGCAAGAAATCCTTCAGGTTGCTAATCTTCTTGTCGTAAATCAAGATGTAGGGGTTGTCCATCACGCACTCCATCTTGTCCGCGTCGGTCATGAAATAGCCGCTCAGGTAGCCACGATCAAACTGCATTCCCTCTACCACGCCAATGTAAGTATCACGGCTCTTGCTCTCCTCGATAGTGATTACGCCATCCTTGCTTACCTTGCGCATGGCATCTGCCAGCAACTTGCCAATCTCCGGGTCATTGTTGGCGGAAACGGTAGCCACCTGCTCTATCTTGTCATAATTGTCACCCACTTGCTCGGCACTGCCCTTGATGAAGTCTACCACAGCGCTCACGGCCTTGTCAATACCACGTTTCAAGTCCATGGGGTTTGCTCCCGCTGTCACGTTCTTCAAGCCCTCGTTCACGATGGCCTGCGTCAAGATGGTGGCGGTAGTGGTGCCATCACCCGCGTCGTCACCAGTCTTGCTGGCTACGCTCTTTACCAATTGGGCGCCTGTGTTCTCGAACTTGTCCTCAAGTTCCACCTCCTTGGCCACGGTCACACCGTCCTTGGTGATTTGGGGTGCGCCAAACTTCTTCTCGATAACTACGTTGCGTCCCTTCGGGCCAAGAGTTACCTTCACCGCGTTAGCCAACTGGTCTACGCCCTGCTTCATCAAGTCACGGGCTTCCAAATTATATTTAATGATTTTTGCCATGATTTATTTCCTTGTTTAAGTTTGTTTCTTTATGACTATATATTAATAATGTGTTGGAAGGGTTAGCCTACCACGGCGAGCACATCGCTCTGGCGCATGATGAGATATTTCTCGCCATCCACCTCCAGCTCTGTACCAGCATATTTGCCATAGAGCACGGTGTCGCCTTCCTTCAATATCATCTCCTCATCCTTTGTGCCGTTTCCTACAGCCACTACCTTGCCACGCTGCGGTTTCTCCTTAGCCGTGTCAGGGATGATGATACCACCTACTTTTTCCTCAGCCTGTGCCGGAAGCACCAGGACTCTGTCTGCTAATGGTTTGATGTTCATAGTTGTATTGTTTTAAGTTGTCAATTGTTTCTATATCGCACCTCTATATATGCAAACAACATGCCAAAAACAAATATTGGCAGTACATGCGGACACCTTTATGTGACAATTATGGCAGTGACAAAGGTGCTTGTCGTCCAAATGATATTGAATGCGCTCCCACTCAAAAAAACATTAGAAGATAAGAGATTCTCGGAAAAATACCCTACTTTTGTAAACGGATTGAGGCAACTCTTTCCGTACATATCAGAATAAAGTGGAAGCAGTTCCACGCTCTCGCATTTTACAACCGCCTGTAAAGGAACTGACAGGCATTGAGAATAGGACAACTATATGGAACAACAATTTTGCCAAAGTTGCGGTATGCCCCTGACTGATGAGAACAGGGGATCCAATGTCGATGGAAGCCGTAGCGAGGATTATTGCGCTTATTGCTACAAAAACGGAGAGTTCACCCAAGAGTTCACAATGAACCAGATGATTGAGTTCTGCCTGCAATTCTTAGACCAATGGAATGTGCAGACGGGGCGTAAGTTGACTCCCATACAAGCGAAAGAAGAAATGCTCCAGCACTTTCCGCACTTGAAACGGTGGAAAGCGAACGATGAACGGACACTGACGGAAAAAGCGACTCATTTGCTTTCCCAATGCGAGAACGTGACCGTTGCCTCCATTGATACCAACGGCTATCCTCGTCCCGTACAGATGTCTAAAATTGGTGCGAAGGGATTCCATGAGGTTTGGATGGCTACAAGCGCAGATTCCGTAAAAGTAAATGATTTTAAGGCGAACGACAAAGCGGGTCTTTGCTACGACCATTACGGAGATGGTGTTGCCCTGCGCGGTACGGTAGAGATTGTTACGGATGATGCCATCCGTAAAGAAATGTGGCAGGACTGGTTCATATATCATTTCCCTGGCGGACCGAATGACCCCAATTACGTACTTCTGCATTTCATTGGGAAGGAAGCCACCTTCTGGATAAATGGCGAATTTTCTCACTCCAACATCTGATGTTTATGAAAACTATCGTAGTTGACACTCAAAACATAGCCGCTTGCGGTCTTTATTGCGGAGCCTGCCGTAAGTTCTTGGCGGAAAAATGTCCTGGATGTAAGCAAAATGAAAAGGCGACTTGGTGTAAAATCCGCTCATGCTGCCAAGAAAACAAGTTCAATACTTGTGCTGAATGCTCCCATGATGTCAAGGAATGCAAGTTGTTTTCCAACCGGATAAGCAAGATGTTCGCGTTCCTGTTTAATTCAGACCGTCCCGCTTGCATTCGCTATATCAAGGAACAAGGCGAGCAAGCCTTCGCCGAAGAGATGGCCAAACGTAAATGTCAAACCATCAAAAGAAAATAAACATGAAGAACGAGGTATTATATCTGTTGTTAAACAATTATGCCGACCATGAGCCTGTGTTCTTGGCCTCAGCTATTGCTTGTGATGAACGCTGTATAAAAGAGAACCCCAAATACCTGAACAAAATTGTAGCCCCCACATTGGATGCCGTACGCTCATGCAGTGGTTTCCACGCTTTACCCGACTATTCTTTTGATACGATGCCCGATGACTATGCCGCATTGGTGTTAATTGGAGGTTTCGGTTGGCTTGACGAACAAGAAGCGGATAAAGTCGTGCCTATTGTCCGACATGCCATAGAGAAAGGAATTATTGTAGGAGCTATCTGCAATGCGGCTTCTTTCCTTGCCAAACACGGTTTCTTAAATGAGATAAAACATACGGGAAACGGCTTGGAACAGCTACAATTATGGGGAGGAGACAATTATACCAATAAGACTGGTTATATGAACGAACAAGCCGTATCCGACAATCGTATCGTAACGGCCAACGGCACTGGTTATTTGGAATTTGCCAAAGAATTATTGTTGTTGCTGGAGAATGATACTCCTGAACAGATTGATATGTTCTACCGCTTCAACAAAGTGGAACTTGTGGCCATGATGCAGGAAATGCAACAAAAATAACAAGAATTCAAAAAAATGGAACTATCTGATTGGTTTAATGGATTTCAGAATGGCATAGCTCGACTCTCACCGAAGCAACGGGCTGGATACATCATCTTGTTAATTGAATAATTGCATACACAAAGCAAATAAAAACATTAGAAGATAGGAGATTATTGAAAATTAGACAAAGAACATGGAAATAGTCACAGACCGACTTATATTGCGTCCTTGGCAAGAATCCGATGCCGAGTCGCTGTACAAATACGCCCAAGACCCGAGAATCGGGCCTATTGCGGGTTGGCCTCCTCATACTTCCGTGGAAGACAGCCTGAACATCATCCGTACTGTATTTGCTGCTCCTGAAACTTACGCAGTAGTCTTGAAAGAAACAGGTGAACCGGTCGGGAGCATAGGTATCATGTTCGGGGATGGCCTGCACAGTGCTAAAATGCAGGCGGATGAGGCGGAGATAGGCTATTGGCTAGGTGTGCCTTATTGGGGACAAGAGTTGATACCCGAAGCCGTGCGTTGCCTGCAGAAAAGATGTTTTGAAGACTTGGGAATGACTGCCGTCTGGTGCGGGTATTACGATGGCAACGTGAAGTCCCTCCGAGTGATGGAGAAGTGTGGTTTCCGTTTTCATCATACGGAAGAAGGCAAGACGTCTCCGCTTGGCGATATCCGCACGGAACATTTCATGCGAATAACAAAGGGGGAATGGGAGGCAAATCAAGTATGGATTCAGCCCGTTATAAGCGATAAGAAATGTTATCTGCCTCTTTTGCAACTTGGGGATGAACAGGAATCCATGATTGACAGATATTTGGGGCGGGGCAAAATGTTCGTCATGCAGAACCAAGCAGCAACACCCATAGCCATAGCTGTGGTTACTGATGAGGGGAACGGCGTATTGGAATTGAAAAACTTGGCAGTTCATCCTCTCTTTCAACGGAAAGGGTATGGGCGAAGAATGATTGCGTATGTACGCGAACACTATAAAGATCAGTTTCATACGTTGCTTGCGGGTACGGGCGACAGCGGGCAGACCTTCTCTTTCTACAAGAGCTGCGGCTTCATGTATTCGCATACTGTAGCCAACTTTTTCTTAAAGAATTATGACCATCCAATTATGGAAAATGGTAAGGTGCTGAAAGATATGATTTATTTTAAGCGTAAGATATAAAAGGTATATGGTAACAAATCTGGGTATACGTCGGTTGGCAGCACAAGACATCCCGGAAATGCGGAAATTGTTCCGTGCCACCGTTCTTACTGTCAATTCCAAGGACTATACGAAGGAGGAAGTAGAAGACTGGGCTTCGTGCGGAGACAGCGTAGAGCACTGGAAGGAGCTGCTTGCAAAGAACAATTACATAGGCGCGCTTGACGGACAAGGCGGAATCGTAGGCTTTTCCTCTATGAACGCCGAAGGCTATTTGCACTCCATGTTTGTCCACAAGGATTGGCAAGGAAAGGGCGTGGCAACCTTGTTGCTTTCGGAAGTGGAAAAAATCGCTCGTAGATACGGGGTGCACAAAATAAGTGTTGAAGTCAGCGTCACCGCACGACCTTTCTTCGAGAAACATGGCTACAAAGTGGTGAAGGAACAGAAAGCAAAAGCTAATCGACTTTATCTGACAAACTATGTAATGGAGAAAACATCATGAACATATTGAAATCTCTCATAATATGGTTTTACTTTATTCCCATAGCCATTCTCAATGGAGGGTTGAGGGAATATGTATTGGTGAAGACTATCGGAGCGGAATGGGCTTTGCCTGTTAGCGGGATTACATTAAGCGTGTGTATTTTCCTGATAACTTGGCTGCAGCTTCCCCGAATGACAAAAACCTTTACCTCCAAAGATGGCTGGTTGATTGGGACTGGCTGGGTATTGTTGACTATTGTTTTTGAATTTGCCGCAGGATTGGCGGGAGGCGGTAATGTTTCGGAACTCTTAGCCGCTTATAATCCGTTGTCCGGCAATTTGTGGCTGCTGGTTCTAGCGACTACTTTATTATCGCCAGTCATAACAAAGAATTGCCGATTAGCTTGAAAGAAATTGTATGAAATGAACATTTATGGAACCATCGAATTGGCTCAAAGGGACTGAGAAAAGTATAGTCCAACTCTCACAGGAACAACAGGTTGCTTTCTTTTTGGAATGTGACAAGAATTGCGTGAATAGCAGTACGCTTACCATTTACAGAAAACTCCACGAAGACGCGAATGAGGATATGGATGCCTTCTTCAGATGGCAAATGAATTGCCAGGAGTGAAGGGCGAGTCATTGAAAAAGGCCGTGTCTATCATCTTACCTTCTTGGAATGCACCTGCAATTTGTGCAAGAAAGGTATGTTAACGTGAGTTCGATGAAATATAAGTGTTTGAATATTTGGTGATTAGCGAAAATTGCTGTAACTTTATAGTGCTAAAATACAAAGACTT
>OLNM01000067.1_pt1 | contig 95118 bp, 84 predicted proteins | sample 1672391 | NCBI WGS metagenome assembly OLNM01 (sample SAMEA3136680, study PRJEB25190) | human gut metagenome | reverse complement strand
CTCACGTACGGTTCTGATGGGGACTCAAGGGGAGGTTCCTTGGGTCTACCTACTTCATTATAACAGCAGACTGCAAGGGAGTTCTTGAAGATGTTAAACGAGTGGTTGAAGAGTTCATGAAAGAGCGGGGGTTGAAACTATCAGAAGAAAAAACGGCTACTACAAATATAAATGACGGCTTCGACTTTCTGGGATGGAATTTCAGGAAATTCAAAGGCAAATTTCTGATTCAACCGTCGACTAAATCTAAGAAGAAAATCACGAAAAAGCTTAGCCAGACAGTGAGGTATTATCGTGAGTCAAAACAAGAGCTTTTGATTGTAAAACTAAATCAGATAACAAAAGGATGGGCAGAATACCACCATTGCGTCTGCGCAAAAAGCACATTCGCTCTCATAGACCATAGACTCTGGGAGATGCTATGGAAATGGGCCAAACGAAGACATCCGCAGAAATGTAATAAATGGGTGAAGAACAGGTATTGGCATCCAAAATGTGGAAGACAATGGTCATTCAGAACAGACACGATTGTTCTCTATCAAATGATGGACATGCCGATAGTAAGGGTAAAATCACTGGATTTGAATAAAAATCCTTTTTTGAACAGCGATTACTTCATAAAGCGGAAAAAGGAGCATGAAATGAAGCGAAAATTAGCATATCAGAAGAGTACAGCCGCACGTAGTGAATACTATGTGTCATAGATGCGTGAGCGGAATGCGGTGAAAGTCGCACGTTCCGTTCTTAGGGGAGAGACGGACAGTAATGTCCGTCTCTTACCCGACTTTTTGCACCAAAATACAGAAGAAAAGTAGCATATGGAAAAATCAGACAGGATATAGCAGATATTTTAAGTATGTTATGCAAAAGAAAAGGTGTAAAAATTGTTGAAGCAGAGATATGTCCAGATCATGTACACATGTTAGTAGAAATTCCGCCAAGCATAAGTGTATCGTATTTTGTAGGGTACTTAAAAGGAAAGAGTACATTAATGATATTCGAAAGACATGCAAATCTGAAGTACAAATATGGAAACAGACATTTCTGGTGTCGCGGATATTATGTAGATACGGTAGGGAAAAATGCAAAGAAAATACAGGAATATATAGCAAATCAGTTACAGGATGATCTGGAATATGATCAAATGACACTGAAAGAGTATATTGACCCGTTTACGGGTGAGCCAGTAAAACGTAACAAATAAAGATAAGCCCGAAAGGGCTTTGTAGGTAAATGATGTTGCGCTTGGCGAACCTATTTCGATGAGTCTTTAGACTCCAGTGCCGGTAATAGACCCTTATAGGGTCAAAGCAAACCACCGGCTAAGCCGGTGGTCGTGATTGTCATGTTTTGGTGCTTTTTTTGAGGATAAAACCGCCTGTGTGCTGTTTGCTTTTCTTTGCTATAATGACACGCTGCCCTCTGCTCATCATGGCAACTGTACGTTTTCGGGATAGAAAATGGACACTTTTCTTTGTATAGGGAGAAAGCCGGAGAGGTGGGTTTCATAACACTCTGTCGTTCTATTTTCCAATCAGTACGTTATAGAGATATCCGTATGCAGAAGTGTTAGATGAACGCTGCAACCAACCATAGAATCCTGGAAGCAGTGTTCTGTCTGGCGCTTATGTCATGGGGATGACCTCGAATTCCTGATTCAGTAAGTCAAAAAAATACAGCGTTCCGGTTCTGACGGGGCGGTCGGTGAGAAACTTTACGCACAGGGAAACCTGCATAGAGGCGCACAGGGCGGGAGTGAAGCTCAGAACGCTCTTATTTTTGAGTGCAGCCCCGTCGGGGTACAGTAAGTCTATCAAATGATCGCCGGGGCAGGAGATTGCGGCCTGGGCGACCCAGCCGTTGACGGCACCGTAGATCAGGGGAATTCCAGCACGTTCACAGGCATTCGCGAGGATTTGCCGTGACTGGATATTGTCCAGACCGTCCAGAACCGCATCACAGTCTGTAAGAAGGGCGGCTGCGTTTTCTTCCGTAAGAAATTCCCCCACGGCATGAACCGCAACATTGGGATTCACACGCCGGACTCTTTCCGCGGCGGTCTGTGCTTTCCCAACGCCCAGCAAGGAAACTTCGGACAACAGCTGACGGTTCAGATTGGAGGGCTCAAATGCATCACCGTCCACCACCCGCAGAAAGCCTATGCCAATGCGGGCAAGCATATCGATGAGATGCCCGCCCAGACCGCCGCAGCCAACCACCAGAACACGTTTGCGCCGAAGCAGCTCGCATTCCGCTTCGCTCAGGGCGGGGACATTGCGCGCATATCTGGGATCCATCGTTCAGCCGCCTCCCACCGGGGGAAACAGAGCCACGATGTCCCCGTCCTTCACTTCCGATTCCGGCTTGTGATGAAAACCGTTGATGAGCAGAATAGACACTTCTTCTTGGGGAATGTTCATCCGGTCAAGGATATCCCCAGCACAGGCGATACCCTCCGGCGATAGCAGCGTGACTTTATCCCTGCCTTGGCGCAAGGTTGCAAAAACGCGAACTTCAATCATGAAAATTCTCCTTTGCAAAAGAAATCGGAGAGGGGACGTGCCTCCTCCCCGTTAATTATATTGTATCACTTGCCAACACACTCGTCCAGGCCAAGTTTCTTCAGGGTTTCATCGGTGGGGAATGCGTTGACCCAGCCACGAGCTTCGTAGTATTCGGGCAGAGTCAGAGGCAGCTTGGAGGTCATACCGGTGGAGGGGCCGTTTACAACGGGCTCTTCCAGCAGCCGCTTGGGTAGACGATCGTCCTCAGGCTTCATACCGGCAGCCTTGTTGAACATTCTCTCGATGTTGTAGATACGGTCGCCAATCTCCAGAACCTGTTCGATGGTCCAGTTGGTTCCGGTGGCGGCGTTCAGCAGGTCGGTGTACTCCTTGGCGCCCATGGCGAAGGAGGTAAACAGACAGTGACCCATGGAGTCGATGACAGCTGTCAGATCCTGGAAGGTCTTGACCCAAGATGCCTTTTCGTTGGTAACGGTACGATCCAGCTGCTGGGGCAGACCCAGAACTTCGGGAGAGATCATGTAGCCACGGACATGGCAGCCGCCACGGTTAGAGGTGGCGTAGGTAATGCCGATGCCCTGAATGGCACGGGCGTCGTAAGCGGGCATTTCCTGCTTCTTAACGCTCATGGAGTATTCGGGATGGCCATAGTGCTCACACAGGCGGGCGGAGCCGGAACTCATCAGCCAGTCAAGCTCGGTTTCAGGATTGCCCATACGCTTGGTCCACTCCACCAATGCCCTGGTGGAACCCCATTCCAGAGGTACACCGGCGCACTCTTCCTCCTTGATGTAGCCTCTCTGGTACAGCTCCATGGCAGCGGCGATGGTGCAGGGGACGGAAATAGCATCCAGACCATACTCGTTGCAGAGCATATTGCACTCATCGATGACGTTCAGATCATTGTTGCCGCAGTTGCCGCCATAGGCCCACAGGGGCTCGTATTCAGGACCGCCGACGACCTTGCCATTGACATTGACCACGCGGCCGCAGGCGATGGGGCAGCGATGGCAGGCACCGGGCTTGACCAGGTATTTCTCAGCCAGAGTTTCGCCGGAGATATCGTCAGCCTTGTCGTAATAGCTTTCCTGCCAGTTCTTGGTGGGGAAAGCACCGATGTTGTTGACAATGTTCACGAGAACAGCGGTACCCAGTTGCCGCAGGCCGGAACCGGTAACGGGGTTGGCCTTCAGAACATCCATAGCGTTTTTGGCTGCTACCTTTAGGGCATCCAGGTCTGCAATGTTGTCCAGTTTTTTGCGGGTTGCCTTGACCACGATGGCTTTCAGCTTCTTGCTGCCCATGACAGCACCGACACCGGAACGACCGGCGGCACGGTCCTTATCGTTCATAATGGCGGCAAGCAGCACCTTCTTCTCACCGGCGGGGCCGATGTTCAGAACGGAAACGTCAGCACCGTGCTTTGCCTTGAGCTGCTCGTCAATGGCTTCGCTCATGACACCTACATATTCCCGGGCATCCAGCAGCTCAATCTTATCGTCGTCAATGTTGATGTAGGTCCAGTCGGGAGCTTCACCTTCCACAATGATGGCATCCCAACCGGCGTACTTCAGCTTGGCACCCCAGATACCGCCGGAGTTGGAGCAGGCAATCATGCCGGTAAGGGGGGACTTTGTGCAGACCATGTAGCGGCCTGTGGAAGGGGCGGAAGCGCCGGTCATAGGACCGGTGATATAGATCAGCTTGTTTTCAGGGGACAGGGGATCGACGGTGGCAATGCCCTCGTCATAGAGCATCTTGGTGCCAAGACCACGGCCGCCAATGAACTTGTGGGCAAGTTCCAGATCCAGAGGTTCCACTTTGATCTTGCCGGTGGTCAGATTGATGCGGGCAATTTTTTCGTAGTATGCGTTAGCCATATGCAATACCTCCATAAAAATTTGAAATTGAGCTTACAATTTGTATATGTTGTATATGTTTATTATAGTGGAAATAACAGGGATATCAAGAGCGGATGTGCATTTTTGTGTGAAACCGCATGAAACTGTATCATTTTATGCAAAGAGATTTTAGTACTTCGACGAGATGCCGTACAAAATGGCGTGAAATCGCCCAAAATACTTGAAATATTGCACCAAGCACTTGCGCAATTTGGAAAGATAAAGTATAATTGACAGAAAACGATTGCAAGGAGGCGGCATTATGGCGCAGAATCAGTCCCTTTCTACCCAGGAGGTTGCAGACATTCTCCATGTCTGCAAGTCCACCATTTACGACCTGATTCGCAAGGGAGAAATCCATTCTTATAAAATCGGGCGAAAGGTTCGTTTTACGCAGGAGGATGTGGATGCCTATATTGCCCGCTCCCGGCATGAGCATTCCACTGCCCCGGTGCAGCGCATCGATATCCACTCCACGTTGCTGACACCTGCTGAGGAAAAGGCACCGGAGATGATCATCTCCGGGCAGGATGTTGTGTTGGACATTTTGGCAAATTATCTTCATCAGGAGGATATCAACGCCGGTCGTACATATCTGTCTAGCTTTGAAGGTCTGCTGGCACTGTATCAGGGAAAGGTGGACGCTGCGGCCTGCCATCTGTATGATGGAAAAGAGTGCAATGTCTCCTTTGTGCGAAGCCTGATGCCCGGGGTGCCCGCAGTGCTGGTGAACCTGTCCTACCGCACCCAGGGCTTTTATGTTCGCAAAAGCAATCCCAAGCACATAACTGGGTGGGAGGATTTGCGCCGGGCTGACATCTCCATCCTCAACCGCCGGGTTGGTTCCTCATCTAGGATCCTGCTGGATACCCAGCTAAAAAAACTGGAAATCCTCTCCGGACAGCTAAAGGGCTACGACAAGATTATGAGTTCTCACCTTACGATGGCATCTGCCATTGCCGCAGGGGATGCGGATCTTGCCATTGGCACGGAGCGGATAACGCATCAGCTGGAGGGGCTTGACTTCATCCCACTGCTGGAGGAACGGTTCGATCTTGTTTTGCGGAAGGAATCACAGGAAAATCCGGCTGTAGTCAAAATGCTTGCAATCCTGTCCTCACCTGTGTTCCGCAGGGAGGTGACCCACTTCTCCGGCAATGACTACCGGGACCTGGGTAAAGTCATTATGGAGGTTTAGTAGTATGCTGTATGTAAAAACGCCGGAAGAAGTTCTTGCGCTGATAGAATCGGAGTTTTCCCCGCTTGAACAGGCAGAATTTGTAGCTCTGTCTGAGGCTGTGGGCAGAGTTCTGGCGGAGGATATTGCGGCGCGGGAATATGTGCCGGATTTTGACCGCTCCACAGTGGATGGCTTTGCGGTTCGCGCCAGTGACACCTTCGGCTGCAGCGATGCCATCCCGGCGATCCTGCCCCTGCAGGCCACGGTGCTGATGGGCGAAGGCGCTGACTATCTGCTGAATGAGGGGGAATGTGTAGCCGTTCCCACCGGCGGCGCAGTGCCCAGGGGTACTGACGGTGTGGTGATGGTGGAATACACGGAGGACTACGGCGACGGCACCATCGGTGTTGCCAAACCTGCGGCGCCGGGCATGAATCTGATTTTCCGGGGGGATGATGTGTATCCCGGAAAGGTGATTCTGCACAAAGGCCGCTCCCTGTCTTCTGCCGACATTGGTGCGCTGGCTGCCATTGGCCGGGTGCAGGTGCCGGTGGTGAAAAAAGTGACCGTGGGCGTCATTTCTACCGGTGACGAGCTGGTTCCTCCGGAGGCGCAGCCCGGCCCCGGACAGGTGCGGGACGTGAACAGTCCCATGCTGGAGGCAATGCTCTCCACATTTGGGTGCCATGTTGTCAACTATGGGATTGTGGTGGATGATGAGGCACTGCTTTCTCAAAAGGTCAATCAGGCCATTGCGGAATGTGATGCCGTGCTGCTGTCCGGAGGCAGCAGTGTCGGAGTGAAGGATGCCGCCTGCCGCATCATTGAATCCGTAGGCCAGCTTCTGCTTCACGGTATTGCCATTAAGCCCGGAAAACCAACCATTCTGGGAAAAGCTGGGAAAAAGCCCATTGTGGTTCTGCCCGGGCATCCGGTGGCTGCCTACTTTATCACAAAACTTTTTGTGCAGCCCCTGCTGGGACGGCTGATGGATCGGGACATGACTGCCTATACCGTTACTGCCAGGGTTACAGAGAGCATCAGTGCCAACCATGGCAGAGCCCAGTATCACTGCTGCCGGCTGACAGGAACAGGCGGCGACCTTTATGCCCAACCCATTCGGGGAAAATCCGGCCTTATCACCACTCTGGCAGGGACCGACGGCTATTTCTGCATCAGTCGGGATTGTGAAGGCTTACCCCAGGGAGCGGAAATTCAGGTAACGATTACTTCAGGAGTGTAAGGAGTGTAATTTTATGGGATTTGAATATTTGACCAATGTGCCTCTTGCGCAGGCACGGAAGGAATATCTGGAGCGGCTGGTAAGCGGCGGTTTTGGGTCAAAGGCAGAAACCATTCCTGTCTTTGAAAGCTGTGGTAGGGTGACGGCAAAGGCAGTCTATGCCCACATCTGCGCCCCGCACTATGCCGCCAGTGCCATGGATGGTGTGGCGGTTTCCGCAAAAGAAACCTTCGGTGCGACGGAAACGACCCCTGTTACTCTAAATCCGGACCAGTTTCTTGTGCTGGACACCGGCGACCCGATTCCGGAGGACAAAGATGCAGTCATCATGGTGGAGGACATTGTGAAGAATGGAGATGGTTCCATCACCATTCACGCAGCCGCAGCCCCGTGGCAGCATATCCGCCAGATCGGCGAGGATGTATGCGCCGGGGAAATGATTTTGCCCAGCCATATGACCGTTTCCCCGGCTGCCATTGGTGCGATGATTGCCGGCGGTGTGCTGGAAATTGAAGTGATTCGCAAACCTGTGGTGGGCATCATCCCCACAGGGGACGAGATTATCCCGCCCTGTACAGACCCGAAGCCCGGGGATATTCTGGAATTCAATGGCTCCATTTTTTCCGCAATGGTGCGTTCCTGGGGCGCAGAGGCGGTGGTCTATCCCATTGTTCCGGATAAATTTGACCAGATCAAAGAAATGGTTGCCAAAGCGGCAGACGAGTGCGATATGGTAATTCTCAATGCCGGTTCTTCTGCCGGACGGGAGGATTTCTCGGCTCGAGTCATCCGGGAACTGGGTGAGGTGCTGTACCATGGCATCGCCATCAAGCCCGGCAAGCCTGCCATTCTGGGCTGCCGGGGAGAGAAGGTCATTCTTGGAGTGCCCGGTTATCCGGTGTCCGGCATCATCGTCATTGAGCAGCTGCTGAAGCCCCTGATTGACCACTGGCTGAAAGCACCGGCAGCCACTGACACATATGTGAACGCAACCCTTACCCGGCCTGTTGTCAGCGGTCTGAAATATCAGGAGTTTGTCCGTGTTCGCATGGGCTGCGTAGGCGGCAGGCTGATGGCCAGCCCTCTGAGTCGGGGCAGCGGCGTGGTTTCTTCTTTTATGAAGGCCGATGGCATTCTGGAAGTACCCCAGGGACTGGAGGGCTACGAGGCGGGAGAGGAAGTGAGTGTCCGCCTGCTGAGCCCCTTAGAAAAGCTGCACAATACGCTGGTGGTTATCGGCAGCCATGATCCGTTGCTGGACGAGTTGGCAGATATGCTCCATTTGGAGGACTCTGCCTTGTACATCAGCTCCTCCCATGTGGGTTCCATGGGCGGTATAATGGCAATCCGCCGTGGTGAGGCGCACATGGCTGGCTGCCACCTGCTGGATACGGCTGACGGCAGCTATAACAAGGCATTTATTCGCAAGTATTTCCCCAAAGGCGGTGTGAAGCTGGTTTCCGGTGTCGGTCGTCAGCAGGGATTGATGGTGGTAAAGGGCAATCCCCTCCAGATCCGGAAATTCGCAGATATTGCAAAGGATGGCGTGCGTTATGTAAATCGCCAGAAGGGATCCGGCACCCGGATCCTTGCGGACTATTTGTGTAGGCGGGAGAATGTGGATACTGCTTCTGTCTACGGCTATGATCGGGAAGAACTGACCCACACTTCTGTTGCTGCCCAGATCGCCAGCGGCAGTGCTGATGTCGGTATGGGCATCTACTCCGCGGCAAAGCTCTATGATCTGGACTTTATCCCCATCTGTATTGAGGAGTATGACCTCATTGTCCCTGACCATGCTTGGGATACCCCTATGGTTCAGGCGCTTTTGCACATCCTGAAGAGCGATGCGTTCCGGGGAAAAATCCTGTCCCTCGGCGGCTATACCGTGGATAACCCCGGACAGATTATCCCCCTATGAAAAGCGTAGATGTTGCGGTTATTGGGGGAGGGATTCTGGGCTGCTTTGCGGCCCGGAATCTGATGCGCTGGAATTTGTCTGTCGTGCTGATTGAAAAGGAATTGGATATCTGTACAGGCATTACCCGGGCAAACTCTGCTATCGTCTATGCGGGATATGACAACAAAACCGGTACCCGGAAGGCGGAATTGACGGTTCGTGGAAATGCCTCTTTTGATGATTTGTGCCGTGAACTGGAAGTTCCCTTTTCCCGCTGCGGCTCCTTGCTGGTGACCTATGACAAGGAGAGCCTGGCCCAGCTCCGGAGAAAATGGGAGCAGGGTATCCGCAATGGCGTGCCGGGTCTGGAGTTTCTGACCGGGGGAGAGGCAGAGGCAATGGAGCCTCTGCTGGCACCGGGTGTGGCAGGCGCGCTCTATGCCCCGACCACCGGAACGGTGAACCCCTGGCAATTGGGCATTGCCGCCTTTGAAAACGCTGCTGCCAATGGGATGGAACCCATGCTGGGAACCACTGTGGTGGGAATCCGGAAAACCAAGTTTGGCTATCTGGTGGAAACAGATCGCAGCGAACTGCGCTGCAGGGCTGTCATCAACTGTGCAGGACTTTCCGCGGATCGGATACAGGAGCTGTGCTTTCCCTCCGACACGCATCTTCTGATAGATGGAGCAGAATACCTGGTCCTGGACAAACAGGCGCGGAAGCCGAAGCGGGTCATCTTTCAGCAGGCACATTCCTGCGGAAAAGGCATCACCGCTATCCCGTGTGTGGAAGGGAATCTGCTGCTCAGCGGGGTACGCAAGTCCGTTGGAGAACCCTTTGCCACAACAAAAGAGGGAATATCGGAGTTGAAGACAAGTGCGGTATCGCTGTTTCCGAATCTGAATATGCAGCAGGTAATCCGCTCATTCGCCGCCGCACGGCCAAATCCTCAGCGGGATGACGGCGAGAGCATTCACGATTTCTCCATTACGTACCCGGCTCCTGGATTTTTCAGTCTGATCGGAATCAAAACCCCGGGGCTGACCTGTGCCAACGAACTGGGCAGGTACCTTACGGAGAAAACGGCGGCGTTTCTGGATGCACACCCGAATCCACGCTTCACGCCCCACAGGCAGGCCATTGCCAAAACTAATGACCCCGAAATCATTTGCCTGTGCGAAGGCATCAGCCGCGGAGAGATTCTGGAAGCAATCCGAAGGGGAGCTTCCACGGTGGATGGGGTCAAGCGGAGAGTGGGAAGCGGTATGGGTGTCTGCCAGGGCAGCCGATGCAGCTTTGCCATCGAGCAGATACTCCGGGAGGTCAGGCATGGGGCACTTTGATATCATGATTATCGGCGGTGGTGCAGCGGGAATTGCTGCAGCCAGAGCCGCAGCGGATGCCGGATGCAAAAGCATTGCGCTGGTGGAGAGAAAACAAAAGCTGGGCGGCATTCTCCTGCAATGTAGCCATCCCGGTTTTGGCGCCGGACTTACCGGAGGGGAATACGCCGCTGCGCTTGTGCAGGATTTCCCGGAAACGGTTACTCTGTTTTTGGGGACAACGGTGCTTTCGGTAGAACCCAATAAAACGGCGCATCTGTCCGGTGACCGGCAGATCTCGTTTTCTCAGCTGATTCTGGCAACGGGCAGCCGGGAGATTCCACTGGGGGCGCTGCCGATTGCGGGAACCCGTCCAAAGGGTGTCTATACAGCCGGTCAGATGCAGGAGATGATGAACCTCCATGGCTTTGTTCCCCAAGGTCCGGTGGTCATTTTGGGCAGTGGTGACATTGGCCTTATCATGGCATCCCAGATTGCGGCAATGGGGATTTCTGTTATTCTGGTGGAGCAGAAGGAAAACTGCGGCGGCTTGGCGAGAAACCGGCGCTGCCTGAAAGATAATTCCATCCGCCTTATTTGCAGCCAGACCATTGACGCCGTTGAGGGCTCTCCCGCACTCACAGGCTGCTGCCTGTCCGGCGGAGAGAAGATAGCCTGCAGAACGCTTCTGATTGCCGCGGGACTTGTCCCGGAGCGTGGGCTGCTGGCGGAATTGGGAATGCCGTCCTGGCTTCAGATGTGCGGCAACTGCAACACGGTGTACCCCATGGCAGAGGGCGTGACAGCCGACGGAAGAAAAGCGGGCATTGCCGCATTTCAAAAGATACGAGGTAAACTATGATTGATACATTTGGACGCAGCATTACCTATTTGCGCGTTTCTGTGACGGACTTGTGCAATCTTCGCTGCCGGTACTGTATGCCGGAGGATGGTGTCTGCAAGAAAGAGCATGCCGACATGCTCACGGAAGATGAGCTTATTCAGGCCGTGGAAGCAGCCGTGGCTCTGGGCATTACCAAGTTGCGCATTACAGGTGGAGAACCACTTGTTAAAAAGAATATCGTGTCTATCTGCCGCAGAGCATCCAGAGTTCCTGGAATTCGGGAGGTCTGCCTGACAACAAATGGCATCCTGCTCCCGGAGTTGGCAAGGCCCCTCAAGGAGGCGGGGGTCAGCCGGTTAAACCTGAGCCTGGATACCCTGGATCCTCAGAAGTATGCCCACATTACCCGCAACGGCAGTCTGGATGACTTCTGGAAGGGGTTTCATGCGGCCTTGGATGCTGACTTTCAGAAGATCAAACTCAATGCCGTGCTCATTGGCGGATTTAACGATGATGAGATCCTTCCGCTGGCGGAGCTTACCCGGAAGTATCCTGTGGATGTGCGTTTTATTGAAATGATGCCCATGTGCGACAGCTCCGGCTTTGGCCCGGAAGCGTATATTCCATTTACAAGGGTTTTGGAGGCTCTGCCGGAAGCGGTACCGGCTGCCAAAGATGGCGGTGTTGCCAAACTCTTCCACCTGCCTGGCGCACTGGGCAATATTGGCCTTATCAGCCCGGTGAGCGCCCATTTTTGCGGGGAGTGCAACCGCATCCGACTGACTGCAGACGGAAAAGTGAAGCCCTGTCTGCATTCCAATGCGGAGTATTCCCTGAAAGGGCTGGATTTCGATGGCATGAAAGCACAGCTGGAAGCAGCGATTTTGGGCAAACCCCAATGGCATGGGGATCTGGATGCTGCGCACAAATCGGGCGCCGGTCGGAATATGAATCAAATCGGAGGTTGAGTATGGCAGACTTTACCCATTTTAATGACCAGGGACGGGCCAAAATGGTAGATGTGTGTGTGGGGGGGGGAAAAAGCCCATTTCTCAGCGAGTGGCCGTTGCGGCAGGCCGGGTGTTGGTGAATGAACACACATTCGCGCTCATTCAAAGCGGCGGCATGAAAAAAGGAGATGTGCTGACCGTTGCCCAGATTGCGGGGGTCATGGGTGCCAAGCGCACACCGGATATCATTCCCATGTGTCACCCCATTTTGATGGATGGCATCAACCTGGTGAAGATTCTGACGGAGAAGGGGTTTGACGTGACCTATACCGCCATCGTTCCCGATGAGGCGGAGATGATCCAATCGGAGCTTTTGAAGTGTGCAGATGAAAAGAAGATTGCCCTGGTGCTCACCACCGGCGGTACCGGCTTCTCACCCCGGGATATTACCCCGGAAGCCGCTATGGAGGTAATCTAGCGTCCGACTCCCGGTATCTCGGAGGCTATGCGGGCAGAATCCATGAAGATCACACCCAAAGGCTGTCTAAGCCGCAGTGTTGCGGGCATTCGGGCACGCACCCTGATCATTACCCTGCCAGGCAGTCAAAAGGCATCGGCAGAGAATATTCTGGCGGTCATCGACCCGGTGGCCCATGGCCTGGATATGCTCTACAGCGAGTGCAGTGCGGACTGTGCAAAATGAAAGGAAATCCCATTTCCGAACAGGAAATGGGATTTTTTATACATCGAAACGGTTACATGAAATTCCGCACATTTTTCCGGATTTCTCGTATCAGTAAAGCTCTATTTCCGTGACACACTCGTTTTTGATGCGGCCCACCAGATATTGCAGAGCATCCACCACATGGGGGCGGATATCGCCGCCGATGAGCACATACATGATGTCGTCACCAACGCTCAGTTCCCCTTCGTTCAGCCAGATCTTGATGTAGAAAATACCGTCCAACTTATAGGTTTCTGCGATGATGGCATCCACAGCTTCCTGATTGTAGGAAAACTGCATCCCCACAACGGGCCTGGTATCGGCGGCACCCTGGTGTACTTTTGCTTTGGCACTTTCCCGGACAATGCCGTTATGGGTCAGATACATGCCAATCTTAGGGGCGCTTTCGTGGGCCTTGGCCTCTTTCAGCCAGGAATCCATGGAAGGACTTGTTTTCTTGCTCATATTATAAACCTCCAATTCTTATCCGCCTGCGGATAGAAATCGTAATTGAAACTGCCTGTAAATCAGAAGCGCGGAATCATCTGAACCTTCAAAGATGACTCTGGTCTGAGGCAGTGCCAAACCGGCGATCCTGCGGGGTGGGAGGACGGTCACGGTAATCCGGCAATCACGGAACCGGTAACCATCCGCAGTGGCATGAACCTCCCTATGATAAAGGAAAAAGGTTTCTATACGCTCTGGTTCCAAAGCCCACACTTCTTCTTTGAACATGCGATCCCCTCCTGTTTCATCTTATCATACTATGGAGAATAGTGAAAGAGCTGTTTTGAATCATTTCATATAATTTCGTACAGTCTCTAAAAAGGACGGCTTGTATTATTTGTTCAAATGTGATATAGTATTATAAATTGATTGGTCGGTTTTCGTGAAATTGACTGATTTCCAAAGTTTGCAAAGCGGTGGACGAGCCTCTTTCCAGACGCCATGATCGGGTGCAGCTTTCGGCTGTGCTTTTGGTGTTGCGGAAACTGGCTGGTCTTTTTTATATTTTTTTATATTTAGGAGGTAAGACAATGAAAAAGATTCTGTCCATGCTGCTAGTTTTTGCCATGATGTTTGGTATTCTTGCCTGCGGCGCAAGCAAGCCTGCTGAGGTGCAGGCTTCCACTGAGGCTCCCGCCACAACGGCTGTCCCGACGGAAGCCGCCGCTGAGGTTCCCACCCAGGCCGGTCTTGTGGTGGATACCTGCATTCTGAAGGAAGCCGACGACAAGATGCTCAACACCTACACCGTTATCGCCGTAAATCCCGAGGCGCCTTTTGTGGATGCTGACGGCAACTCTGTCGCTGACGTTGCGGTGAATACCGCCGGTGCGGATGCCCTCATCCAGTGGTTCCTGACCCAGGAAACGTTGGACCTGGCCGCAAACTATGGCTTTAAAGAGTACGGTGAGTCTCTGTTCTACGTCAAGGACGGTGCCCCTGTTTATACAGGTGAGATTGCGCCCGCTACCGAAGAGACAAAGGTCATCCGCCTTTCCACCACCACTTCTGTGAAAGACTCTGGTTTGCTGGGCTATCTGCTGCCCATCTTCGAGAGCACCTATGGCTACACTGTGGAAGTCCAGTCTGCCGGTACCGGCAAGGCAATCTCTGCCGCCAAGTTCGGCAATGCCGACCTGATTCTGGTCCATGCCAAGAGCGAGGAAGAAGCCTTTGTTGAAGAGGGCTTCGCCCGCACTGTAGATGGCTTCGAAGCAGAGCGCATTTCCTTCCTGTATAACTATTTCGTCCTGTGCGGACCTTCTGCGGACCCTGCCGGTGTTAAGGAGGCAGCTTCCGTTCTGGATGCGTTTGCAGCTATTGCGGAGGGCGAGTATCCCTTCATCTCCCGTGGCGACGGTTCCGGCACCCACACCAAGGAGTTGTCCCTGTGGCCTGAGACTCTGGGTATCACGAAGGAGGCAGAGTCCTTCGCTCCCTACACGCAGTGGTACACATCTGCAAACGCCGGTATGGGCGCATGTCTGGTGATGGCAGAGCAGATGCAGGCTTACATCCTGACCGATAAGGCAACCTTCCTGACTTTCGTTGCCAACGATGGCATCATAAGCTGAGGAAACTCTGGGTTCATTTTCTGCGGCTGACGTTATATGTACAGTTTCCAAAAACTTGCTTTTTTGAAAAAATCTGTGTAAACTGTATCCCGTGGGGAATTTCCCTACGGGATTTTACAAAAAGAAAGGAGGCTACACCGTGGGAACGGCCCTTCAAAATGCGATTTCTCTTATCCTGTCTTCCGATGCAGAACTTCTGAACATTTTGAAAGTCACAGCGCAAATGAGCCTCAAAAGCTCTTTGCTTGCACTGCTGCTGGGTGTTCCGCTGGGAATCTGTCTGGGCAACAGCAAATTCCCCGGGAGAGGGCTTCTGATTATCCTGAACCGAACGCTTATGGGGATGCCCCCTGTAGTATGCGGCCTACTGTTTTACATCCTTTTCTCCGGGGTCGGTCCTCTGCGACACATGAAGCTGCTGTTCACGGTTAAAATCATGATTCTTGCCCAGGTGGCGCTGATCACCCCCATTGTTGTGGGGGCAATGGAGACTTATGTGGCGGGAGTGTCTCCGGCGATTCGGGAAACAGCCAGGGGTTTGGGGCTGGGAAGAGGAAGGACGTTTTTGCTGCTGTGCAATGAGTGCCAGTACTGTATCATCTCTTCCTATCTGCTGGCGTTTTCCAGATCTATTGCAGAGGTCGGGGCAGTGTCCATGGTGGGCGGTGCCATTGCCTGGAAAACGAATGTGATGACTACAGCCATTATGCAGTACACCAATCAGGGAAATTTCTCTCTGGGCATTGCCCTGGGCATGATTCTGCTGGCGGTTTCCCTGCTGGTGAATGTTGTGATATCTCTGCTGCAAAGGAGGCTCAGCCAATGATAATTCCCGCCTTTTCCAAAACCTATGGGCAGAAAAAAGTGCTGGATTTTCCGGGAATGGAATTACAGCCTGGAAACATATATGCAATTCTCGGAGCAAACGGAAGCGGAAAATCCACATTTTCAAAGATTCTGGCAGATGTCCTTCCGGCAGACCGGAAAATCCGCTCGGAACCAAGCATTGGCTATCTTCCCCAGAAGCCCTATGCCTTTCGTATGTCTGTCAGAAAAAACATCCTGCTGGGCGGCAGGGATATCCAGAAAGCGGAGTCCCTCGCGAAAGCACTGTCTCTGACAGAACTGGAACATAAACGGGCGGATCGTCTCTCCGGCGGTGAGACGGCACGCATGGCGATGGCAAGATTGATGATGGGAACATACGATGTGGTGATTCTCGATGAACCAACGGCTGCCATGGATATGGAAACCACCGCTGCCGCGGAAACTTTGATTCAGTCCTATGTGCGCCAGACCAATTGTATTTTGATTTTGGTCACCCACTCCCTGCAGCAGGCAAGGCGAATCGCTGATGAAGCGATGTTTTTTCAAAAAGGGGAAGTACTGGAGTATGGTCCTGCAGAAAGTCTGCTGTATTCCCCCACACGTGTGGAATTGAAGAGATTCCTGGAGTTCTACGGAAACTGATGACACTCCGAAAACAGCTGTCTTCGTTGCTTTTGTGCTGAAGATGGCTGTTTTGTTCTTTATAATAGTAGCCGCAAGCAGTGTTAACTTGGACAGGCTCACGCATTTTGCTTGCCTATATCCGGCAGAGGCTTATCCCCGGCATTGCTACGGCACTACCTATCAGTGAACAGGCAAAGGTGGCCGCTACAAATTTTATACTCCATTGTTTTCCTCTTACAATGGTTTCCTTGTTTGGATAGTTTCTTCACGGCAACAGGCAATGTATTGGCATAATTATGCAAAAACGGCAATGATTATTTGAATCCAGGGCGGCTATTCCTCCTTGTGTCCCTTTTTTCTTTTCCATCTTCCCATACATAATTCCCCTTTTCCTGCAAATACTGCTACCGGTAAAAACACGCTTTAACGCGCTTCAAAGGAGAAGAGACTATGAAAGCAACAGGCATTGTATTATTTCGGAATATGAGTTTTCTGGTACAATGGATGCAGGAAATATCCGGGATAGGATTGAGAAGCCCTTGCCGCTTTTGAAGAAACGCTCCCTTGTAAATCGGATCGTTGATTTCATCCGGCAGCACACAGAGAAATACCAATAAGGAGAGAGACAAATGGACAATTCGATTCAGGCTCACCAGAAAGAGCTTTGCAATAAGCTAACGTGTACTTGTTTATGACACCGAAACAATCGAAATTGTTTGGAAGTTCAACGAAGCAAAAATCGACACCGATGAAAACATCGGAGTTGCAAAGTGACTCCGATGTTTTATTTCAGGGCAAAACTGTCGAATTTGCTCCTAAAATAACATAATCTATCGAAACCTCGTAGGTGCATTGTAGCACCGTCCGGATCGCCCAGAACCATTGATATGAAAGGCTTTCCGGAAAAGCCCAGAAAGTATCTTCAACTTAAAAATCAAGGGTTTGGGGCTTCCCCAAAAATCAAAATGGGCGTATCGGCTGCAAGGCTGAAACGCTCATTTTTCCGGTGTGTACGGACACCGGATGTGCTTGCTACTCTCTTAAATCTCATATCCGCAGATACAACGCGCTCCCGCTTTTGCAAAAGCAGGGGCGCATATTTTTTGAAAATTTCTCATTTCGATACCTGCGTTTTGACTTAAAAATGTCCGTTGTAAAGTGAAGGGCAACCCAGCGGTAATTCCCTCGTTCTCAAAATTTTCTTTTCGCCACTACCAAGTTTTAAGTAAAAAATGTCCGTTTAAAAGTGAAAGGAGTGTTTTATCATACCAGACCGCACACGACCCATCCGCAAAGAAATCTGCCTGAATGAGCAGAAAAAGTTGGCTGCTGCCGTCAGCAGGATTGCCACAAATATCAACCACGTCTGCCGCCGCATCAACAGCACCGGGCGTTTCTATGATGCCGATGTTTCCGAGCTGAAAGACCGAATGGCTGACGTATGGGAACTGCTGAAAGTACAGCAGAGAAACGAATTGTGATTCGGGAAAGGAGTACAGATATGCCACGCATGAGCAAATCAAAAAAACTGGAATGGTCGTTTTTCCTGAATGACCGGGGACGCAAGGCGTACAACACGCTCTGCCGCCGCTGCGTCCACGACTGCAAGCAGAGTTTCCGGGCGGTTGTCGTTGTTTCCTGTAAGGTCATGATCCCTGTATTTTGCATCTAGCGTACCGCCATTCGCCAGAATATCAATTACTTCAAACAGCTTATCAAGATTTTTATTTTGCTTTTTGGCAAGCTTCAAATCCTTTTTAAACTGATTGGTAAACTGAATGTCGTATTTCATACGTCGAGAGCTGCCTTAAGCGCATCCATACTGGAATAACGCGGAGCAGAAGGATTCTTCATCATTTTTCTGCCTTCCTCAATGGCAGCGGCTGTCGTATCATTCGGTACTTCCAGTTTTAATTCAAAAGGAATACCATGCTCACGGATAGCGGTTCTCAGGAACATATTTACAGCAGTTGTCATATTCAGACCAAGCTCATTGAAGATTTCCTCCGCCTGATCCTTGATTGCCTTGTCTGTACGAATATTTAAATTAGTTGTTGCCATACAAAACACCTCCATTCAAGTATAGTATACTCAGAAATGCGCCTGATGTCAACACAATGTCATTATATAAGATGCATAATATGCTTCTGGTCATCATCAAACTCGAACAGAAGCGCAAATGCTGCAAGATCCAGATCTCCGTCATAGCCGGGACATGAAAAAGAAAATATTTGCGATTGCAAATTTTCGCTGAATGTTAACGTTCAAAATATTGCCGCTCAGTGAAAAACGTGATATGATTAGAAACAGATTTTGTAACACCTTTCATGAGCTTGCTGGAGAATTAAAAACATACATACCGGATGGAACAATTATTTGTTTATGAAACACAGGGAACAGTGATGGATGCTTTTTTCCGGCATTACTTGACTATGAAGATTTCTCATATTCCCAAACAGGGACAAGTCTATGAAGAGTTTAAGTTGCATCATTTAAACTGTGAATTCAATGGTCAAGACCGTGATATGGATGTCATTTTTGCCACAGATTGTATCTGTTTGAAACTGTGAATGCGCGATATCAGAGGTGTGGATATGTTTCCGTTTTGACAGGATATGTTTCCGCGAACGGGCACAGAATCAGAAGGTATCGTGCCATGTGGAATGTATCGTGTCGATGGTGAAAAAAGAAAAATAAAGGAAAGTAGAGGGAGGAAGATCTGGAAAGATTCTCCTCCTTTTTTAGAAGTAAGGAGAAAATCATGAAGAATCATATAGAAATCACAAATTTCAATGATCCCAACCTGGATCTGTATGCGCGCCTGTCGGAGGTACAATTGCTGCGGTATGCGGAGCCGAAGCAGGGGATTTTTGTTGCGGAGAGTCCGAAGGTAATCGGACGGGCTCTGCAGGCGGGGTATGAACCGATATCTTTCCTGCTGGCGCATCAGGATCTGGACCGGGAAGCGGTGGAGATTCTGGAACAGTGGGAGGATATTCCAGTCTATACGGCAGAGGATACGGTGTTACGGAAATTGACCGGATTTGCCATGACGAGAGGGATGCTGTGTGCGATGAGACGGCGAGAACTTCCTTCAGTGGAAGAAATCTGCCGTGGAGCAAGGCGTATCGCGGTTCTGGAAAATGTTGTGAATCCGACGAATGTGGGGGCTATCTTTCGTTCGGCCGCGGCGCTTCATATGGATGCGGTACTTTTGACAGGAGGATGCAGTGATCCGCTTTATCGTCGGGCAGCCAGAGTCAGTATGGGGACGGTGTTTCAGATTCCGTGGACGTATTTTGATAAAAAAACAGTCTGGCCGTCACAGGGGATGGCGCAGTTACAGAACATCGGTTTTAAAACGGTGGCGATGGCTCTTCGGAATGATTCGGTGGAGATCGATGATCCTGAACTGAAAAGGCAGGAAAAACTGGCGATCATTCTCGGAACAGAAGGTGAAGGGCTTCTGGCAGAGACGATGGAAGCGTGTGATTATACCGTGAAGATCCCGATGAGCCACGGTGTGGATTCTCTGAATGTGGCAGCGGCGAGTGCGGTGGCGTTCTGGGAGCTTGGAAGATGAAATTAGGTAGTAAGATATAGAAAAGATATGGTACAATATAAAAAGGCGTTGATGGGTGGAAAAGACGCAGTCTCTTTTCCATAAGGCGTTATAGGGTGATTATGAAGATTGTGAAAATGTAAGCAGCAAAGGAAGTACGAAGCATTGTTGTAAACCAGGAGGAAAAACGGTGGAGAAACAGGAATTGCATATAGATTTTAAAGTGGCAAAAGCAGCTTTTGAAAAGTATCTGGATGAGTATGACAGAACAGATGACAAGATTCATCTGAAAATCGTACATACCTATTGTGTGGTGGATGCCGCAGAGGAGATTGCTACCCGGATGCATCTGAGAGAGGAAGACGTTCAGCTGGCCAAGATCATTGGCCTGCTTCATGATATAGGAAGATTTGAGCAGATCAAACGTTTTCACAGCTTTGAGCCGGGGACTATGGATCATGCGATGTACGGAGCAGATCTTCTTTTTGGACCGGAGCAGATGATTCGTCGGTTTGTAACAGATCCGTCCTTTGATCAGCTGATCTGTGTGGCAATCGCAAAACACAGTGACTTTAAGCTGGAAGGTATAGAAGATGAACGGACATTGCTGCATGCCAGACTGATCCGGGATGCAGATAAGCTGGATAACTGCAGAGTAAAACTGGAAGAATCCATGGAAACACTTCTGGATATGGATGAAAAGACAGTGGGCGCAAGCCCCATATCCCCAAAGGTGTGGGAGTCCTGCAAGGCAGAAGAATCTGTCCTCTCCGCAGATCGAAAAACCGGAATGGATTACTGGATGTCGTATCTTGCTTTGTACTTCGACATTAATTTTCCGGAGACTTATCAGATCATAAAGGAGCAGGATTATATCCGGCGGATCGCAGAACGGGTACCCTACAGCAGGGAGGATACAAAGGAAAAAGTTGCGTATACAGTAAAAAAACTGGAAGAAAAGATGAATATTCAACCGTGAAGCTGCCGGTACTGAGAGGGCGATAATCCAAAGTGCTTTTTAAAAGCCTTGCTCAGATGAAATTCATCGCAGAAGCCATAGTTGATGGCAGCTTCCCGCAGCTTGGTATCCGGCTGGGTAAGCAGAAACTGCCGGACCATTTCCAGTTTTGTTTCCATCTGGAAAGCAGGAAAGGTTTTTTTACAATACTTATGAAATCGATTGTTTAAGGTACGTTCGCAGATATAATACCGGGAAGCTATTTCTCCAGCAGTAAAGAAAGTCTGTGGCGTGGAATGAATCAGCCTGATAATCTCTTCAATCATGGGATCGATGGGAGTCAGGCTGCTTTTTTGTGCTTCCAGCCGAGAAAGTTCACACAGAAAAAGAGAGAACAGAAGGGAAAGTCTGTTTTCGCGTTCCGGATCGTGACTCCAGGAGACAGAGATGATCTCCTGCATATATTGACGGACTTTTGGATTATGTTGACAGTGGAGAAGGCTGGAACAGGAAAAAAGCCGGAAAGCTTCCGAAGGATCCACTGCAGATGGGCATAGATGGTTATATTTCTTTTCAACATCGGTAGGCAGTGCATGAACATACATGTGGCGGTTACCCGGGTTACACAGCTTTTTTCCGTAGTGATGTCTTCCGGCAGTGAGAATCAAAAGATCGTCACTTTGCAGAGCGTAGGAAGTATCATCCTCCCAGATTTCCCAGGTACCGTCCAGGATATATAAAAAATCATGTTCGCCGATGATTCGGTTAGGATGCACCATACCATGGACAGAGGTTACATAGTTTCCGCTGGTAATGGTATGCATTTTCATTTTCTCAAGATATAACATGGTACCACCTTTCCAATTTATACATGCCGGTTTCCATCCGGGCAATGTTATAAAATTGATCGTTGTATTAGTATAATGCCAGGTACTGAACAGTTACAAAGTCAAAAATAAGTAACTGCGACGATACCGACAGTTACGAAATAATAAAAATCCGTATCATAAGTATAATCGGAAACAGGAGGTATTGCAAATGGAGAAAAATATGTATTCTCGTCCGCTGTCACTGCGCAGCATGAAGATCAATGACAAATTCTGGAAGCAGGAGATGGAAGTAGTACGTAAGGAAGTGATTCCGTATCAGTGGGCAGCCCTGAATGACCAGGTGGAGGGAGCAGCTCCCAGTTTCTGTATGCGAAACTTTAAAGTAGCGGGAAAACAGAATAAAGAGAGAAAAGAGCAGGGCAAAGCTTTTATAGAACCAAAATATACATTCCGTGGATTTGAATCATTACCGGAAGATCCAAATCATCCGGAAGATAAGTTTTATGGTTTTGTATTCCAGGATTCAGATTTTTCCAAATGGATCGAAGCAGTCGGTTATTCTCTGACCCAGCATCCGGATCCTAAACTGGAGGCAATCGCAGACGGAGCCATCGATATCGTGTGTGCAGCTCAGCAGGATGACGGATATCTGGATACTTATTATATTATCAACGGAAAAGATAAGATTTTCACAAATCTGAAGGATCATCATGAACTGTATTGTATGGGTCATCTGATCGAGGGAGCCGTTGCATATTATGAAGCTACCGGAAAAGGCAAATTGTTGAAAGCAGCAGCTCGTTTTGCAGATTATGCAGCAGCTCATTTTGGTCCAGAAGAAGGAAAATGTAAGGGATATCCGGGACATGAGATTGCAGAGATGGCACTGGTACGTCTCTATGAGGTGACAAAAGAGCCAAGATATCTGGAATTGAGCAAGTTTTTTATCGATGAGCGTGGAAAACGACCTTATTATTTTGATAAAGAGCATCCGGAAGAAGTGAAAAAAGGCCATGAAAACGACCTGCGTTATTTTTATAACCAGGCTCATCTGCCGGTACGCCAGCAGGATGAAGCAGTAGGTCACGCAGTACGTGCCGTATACCTGTATTCCGGTATGGCAGATATTGCAAGACTGACAGAAGATGAAACCTTGTATCAATCCTGTGAAAAACTCTGGGACAGTATGGCAAATGAAAAAATGTATATTACCGGAGGCATCGGTGGTACACAGATCGGTGAGGCATTTTCTTATCCATATGACCTGCCAAATGATACTGCATATGCAGAAACCTGTGCTTCCATCGGTCTGGTTTTCTTTGCAAGAAGAATGCTTGAGATCAAGCCGGATGCAAAATATGCCAATGTTATGGAAAGAGCTTTGTATAATGGAATTCTAAGTGGAATGGCTCTGGACGGAAAGAGTTTCTTCTATGTAAATCCTCTGGAAGTTCTGCCGGAGGCCAGCCACAAAGATGAGAGAAAATTCCATGTAAAACCGGTTCGACAGAAATGGTTTGGATGTGCATGCTGTCCGCCGAACCTGGCTCGTCTGGTAAGTTCTATCGGTTCATATGCATATACAGAGAAAGAGGATACTTTATTTGTACATCTTTATATGGGCAGTGAACTGACCAAAAAGGTGGGAGATAAGGATGCGAATGTAGCAATTACTTCGGAACTGCCATGGGATGGAAATGTGGAGATCGCTGTGGAAGCAAAGGATACAGATTTTGTACTGGCACTTCGTATTCCGGACTGGTGTGGTGGAAATTATACTGTAGATGGCATTGAGAAGGATGAAATGTCTGAAAAGGACGGTTATCTGTATGTGAAGAAAGCCTGGAGTGAAAAAGATGTTCTGAAACTTCATTTTTCCATGCCGCTACTTTTGATGGAGGCAGATGAGAAGGTACGTGAGGATGCAGGAAAAGTTGCAGTATTACGTGGACCGATCGTGTACTGTCTGGAAGAAGTGGATAATGGTAAAGATCTGCATCTTTTAGAAGTGAATCCGGATGGTAAGTATGAGATCAAGGACAGTGAGATCTGTGGTAATCCGGTGAAAGTTGTGGAGATGGATGGGTTCCGTGTTGTGGATACAGCGAAAAAGGATGGAGAGCTGTATCATGTGTATAAGAGAAAGGAGAAGGAAGCTGTTGAACTGAAGTTTGTTCCTTATTATACCTGGGCAAACAGAGGGGAGAATGAGATGGAAGTCTGGATTCGGATATAAAGAATTGCGGAGAAAAGCAGAGATTTTTTGGGAAAAGAAGAGTTGACTTATTTTTTGACTTTGTTATACTTACATGTGACAGAGTTTTTCAGTGCCCCAAGGGAACAGCTGTGACTGCGGGGATAATAGGGAATCAGGTGAAAGTCCTGAGCGATCCGGTCACTGTAAACAGGGAGTGTTGTCATAGGATACCATTGCATAGAGAGGATATGTGAGAAGGTTTGGCAAGACAATGATCTGTAAGCCAGGAAACCTGCTGAAAAAGTTGGTGATGAGCTTCCGAAGAAAGCAGAACTCCAAAAGATCGAAAAGCATTTTTATGTTTTTCCGTCTGAGACAGGAAATGGTATACCTGCAGTTGTATCTGACTTTTGAGAAAGATATGACTGCAGTTTTTTTGGGAAAACTTATAACTGACAGGTTTACGGCCGCTTCTCTTTTGACCGTCACAGATGATATATGAAAAGAAAGGGAATGTAGGATGAAAGGAACAGGAAAGAGAGTACTTTCTGTATCCCTGGCAGTCATGATGGCACTTGGTATGCCGTCAGGTACCTTTGCAGCTGCTCCGGACGCGGAAGCGTTCGAACAGACGAGTGAAGCGGAAGTTCCGGTTGCAGAGCCGGAGACAACTGCGGAAGTCACACAACAGGCAGCACAGATAACAGAGAATGCAGAGACAACGAAAGAACCTGTAACAGAAGAAATTACACAGGAAGAACAGGTAACGGAAAGTAAACAGGAAAAAGCAGAGGAAGTAGCCGGAGAAGTTTCAGAAACAAAAGACAACGCAGCGGAGGCAGAAACGCCAAACGAGTTACCGGATCTGAAAGTGACCAAAACAGAACTGATTGAAACCAAAGAGGAATATCTGGTGACAGTTTATACGGACAGCACGGTTTATGATCAGTTATATGTGGGAAAAAAAGAAGATACAGAGAAAACACCGGTAGTGGAAGGAAAGAAAAGTACGAATGGACAGTATATCTTCCAGTTTGCGGTCAGTGAGGAGAAACTGGGAAGTAAATTACAGATTGTGCCGGGAGTGAAAGCCTCCGGTGAGTGGTATACAAAAGAAGATGTTTTCTGCCAGGTTCCGGAAAAAACACAGCATGTGTCTGAAAATGAAAAGACAGAGGATACAAAGACTGTGGTACAGGAAGATACACAGAAAGAAGAGGAAAAACCTGCAGTTGCGTCAGAAGACAGCAGTACAGCAGAAAATGTAATCAAGGCTGTGTATGCCACAGAAGCCGGAGGTGACAAAGCCGGAACAGATTACACCATGTTCAAAATCGCAAAATCCAGTGCGAAGCTGAACGCGGATCAGATCGATATCGAGATCTATGTAAGTCCGGCCAGCAACGGAAGTTTTACTTATGATGCACTGTATATCGGAAGATGGGATGATGAGACTAAAGAACCTCTGGTAATGGGCGAAGTGGATACCGAGCTGAATCTGGAGAAATTCGCGTTCAGCGTACCGGCAGAGAAAAATGGTCAGGAAGTCATCTTTGTACCAAGAAACGGAAGAACACAGAAGTTCAGTTCCAGTAAAATTGCACTGAAACTGCCGACACTGGGAAGCACTGATACAGATCCGGAACCGACCACGGCACCATCCGTACCGGACGGAAGCAAAGTGGAAAACAGTATCACAGCAGAAAAAGCAGACGGATCTGCATTTACGATGTTCAATGTGGAAAAATCCACCGCAACAGTGCATGGAGAAAACATTAATATTGAACTGTACCTGAAAGCGAATGCATCCGGAAAGTTCTCATACACCGGTATTTACCTGGGAAGTAAAGAAGATGAAGAGAAAACACCGGTCATTGAGGGAACGATCAACGAGGATAACAATCAGGTATACAAATTCAGCATTCCGCTGAGCAAAGCAGGAACAAAATTACAGTTTGTACCGATCAAAGCAAACGGAACATTCTTCAGCAGAGCAGACCTGTATCTGACGATTCCGGAGTTCAAAGATAACGGGGAAAACCCGGAGCCGACCACGGAACCGACCGAAACACCGGATCCGGATGTGACACCGTCAGATACCTCCAAAGCACAGGTGATCAAAGCGGACGGAACAGAATTCGGGATGTTCCAGATCTCAACCTTTGAGGCAAAGGTGAATGGAGATAAGATCGATCTGACCGTGGAGACCACAAACAAATCGTTTGACAAGCTGTATCTTGGTAAAAACAGTGATGAAAACAAGACACCGGTGATCAGCGGAACACAGGACAACGGGGTATGGAGATTCAGCTTCAGCGTGGATAAGAGCCTGACAGGAAAAGCCATTCCGGTTGTTCTCGGAAAACCGAACGGTAACTGGTACAGCAATCAGCAGTTGTATCTGGTTGTGCCGGAAGTAAAGGGAAGCGAAGATGTTGAACTGCCGGAGGCAGGTGTAACCGTAGAACAGGGCGGTACTGCGGCAACATTAAACGGATTTAAGGTAGTAAGTTCTTCTGCGAAACTCTCCGGCGATCAGGTAACCGTTACATTTACCGTAGACGGAACGATCTATGACAGAATTTATCTTGGAAAGAAAGATGACAGCACCAAAGAACCGGTGGTACAGGGAACACAGAAAGATGACCAGACCACATTTACCTTCCAGGTATCTGCAGATCAGCAGGGAATTTGTGTTCCGATCACGCCGGGACGTACCAACGGAGGCTGGCTGAACAGTGGAAGAAACCTGTTTATCAAGATTCCGAACGTAGGAAAAACCTTCGATGCGGCAACTTATCCGAACGGAATCTATGACGCTTATGGCAATGCTCATACACAGAATAGTGTATTTAATATCGAGGATGACAGTACGATCACAGTAAAGGGAGATGAAGTCACAGTTACCCTGTACTCCGGATCTACTTCCTACGATAAAATGTATATCGGCAAAGTTGGTGACAGTGATGAAGCTAAAGATGCAAATGCAGTAGAAGGAAAACTTCTGGGAGAATCGGATCCGAGTCGTCCGGAATATCGGGTATACACTTTTTCACTGAAAAAATCACAGCTGGGAACAAAAGTTCCGTTTGTATTACATAACGCAAAAGGAACTGCTAAATGGCTGACAAAACAGGATTACCTGGAAATCCCACAGTTTATGACAAAAATCGGGGAAATTCCGGAAGATCTTACCTATCGCAAAGCGAATATTACGAATAAGGCCAAAGACTTTATCATCAATGGAGAAAAGAGTTATTATACTGTTACCAGTGGTGCTTTAGGTCATTTGGTAATTGCCACAGACAGTACTGATTATAACAGAATGTACCTGGGAACCAGAGAAGAAATTAGTCAGGCAATCAAGAGTGGAAATGGTGGAAACTATCTGTCACTCTGGAAATTAGATAATGAATCCTATGGATTCATACATGATGGATTTACCAATGAGATTACAGGAAAGACAATGTCTTATGTTCTTTATAGCACAAAGACCGGAAAATGGTCAGAAGGCACATATACGCTGACAATTCCTTCTCCGGGTGAAATGACAGAGGCTTGTACGGATGTAGGTGAAGTCATTAGTCCGGTAGAAAGCTATAATGATCCGTATAAGGATGCAAAAGCACCGGATATTGATACAAAACCAACTGAAACACCTACACCGGCCCCATCTAACGTTCCGTCAGACGGTATCTACAGCACAACCGCCGAGACCGGAGCATCGATGTTCAAAGTGGTCGGAGTCAAACTGACTGTAAAAAATGGTAAGATGAGCGCAGTCATCACATTAAGTGGTGAAGGTTACGATTATCTGTACATGGGAACCGCTACAGATGCTGCAACGCATACAGGTAACTGGATCAAATACAGCGGATCGGCTGCTTACACACTGGACGGGGAGACAAAGACCGGAAGAACTTATGAGATTCCGGTATCCGCATTGGATACACCGCTTACCATAGCGTCTCATTCCGAACGTCAGAAGAAATGGTATGACAGAACTGTCACGATCAGTTCCAAAAATCTGAAAAAGACGGGAGATATTCCGGCAGAGGGAACACCGGCAGATGGTATCTACAGCACAAGCGCAGTAACCGGGGCAGCGATGTTCAAAGTCGTTGGAACGAAGTTGACCGTAAAAAATGGTAAAATGACAGCATTGATCACGTTAAGTGGTATCGGTTACGATTATCTGTATATGGGAACCGGAGCAGATGCAGCAAATCATACAGACCAGTGGATCAAATATAAAGGAACGGCTACTTATACACTGGATGGAGAAACAAAAACAGGAAGAACGTATGAGATTCCGGTAGCTGCACTGGACAAACCAATTACCGTAGCTTCCCATTCTGAAAGCCATAAGAAATGGTATGACAGAACAATTACATTCAGTTCCAAAGATCTGAAAAAAATCGGTGATGTATCTACCGGTGGTAATGGAAACAGTGGAAGTACGGATAACGGTACAACCGGTGGAAATGGCAGTACAAATGGAAGTAACAACACAACCGGAAATACTACCACAAAAGTGGACACAAAACCGGATACCGAATCCAAGTATGAATCCGATACCAGCGGTTCCACAAAAGCCGTAAACAGCAAGACAAAACTGAAAGACGGCGTATATAAACCGGACAAATTCAGCTGGTCCGGCGGTAGCGGAAGGGTAAATATCACCTGTGATAAAGTAACGATAAAAAATGGACAGGCACTGGCTACAATTGTATTCAGCAGTTCTGCTTATCAGTATGTAAAAGCAAACGGCAAAAAATATCTGCCAACCCATACCGGCGGAAAATCCATTTTTGTCATTCCGGTGGAACTGAACAAGAACAACAGTATCATCGGTATGACTACCAAGATGAGTACGGCGCATGAGATTACCTACAGTATCCTGGTTTATCTGTCAGCAGCGGATGAAGCCGGTGACGGAAGTGTATCTGCTGATGGAAGCAGCAGCGGACGGAATTTCGGAAGTAATGAAAAACTGGATGAAAAAGCACCGGATATCATCGGTCTGGAATACAAATCAGAAACAAAACTGGACTATGCGAAATATTTCAAAATCTATCACTATGATAAGGATGTAACACTCCTGGAAATTGATATGACAAAAGATACAGACAAAGATCCGGAGAAACTGAAAGAAGAAACCGCGACAAAAGATTCTGAAAAAACAAGTACAAAAACTGACAGCAAGAAAAACAATAAGAGTGGCAAAAAGAAAGCTGTAAAGATAGCAATCAAAAGAGATAATGAAGACAGTAAGAAATCAGATACACAGAGTATTACCTATAACGATGAGGGAGAGGCAGTTGTACAGACACAGGAAGAAATTATTGCAGATCTGTATAAGGCAAATGTTGTCAAATACCTGATCGTTCCGGAAGATTCTGATGTGGAACTGCCGGTTGGAATCGAAAAAGAAATGATCGTCATCCATCTGCCGGTGAAACATGCGTATGTGGATTCCGAGGAGTCGCTGAATACCATGGATGACCTGAAACTTCTGAAAAAGATTGCAGCAGTTGGATATGATCAGGATGAGACAGATATCGAAGCAGTCAACAAAGCACTGGAAAAAGAAGATATGGTCTATGCAGGATCGGCAGACGATCTGAAGTTTAGAGAAATCGTAAAAAATAAGATTGATCTTGCAATTGTATCCTCTGAGATTCTGCCGGGAAGCGAGACAGAGAAAGCAGTAAAAGAAGGGAAAGATGGTAAGACAACAAAGACAGACAGCACCGATAAGAAAACTGTGGATACTACAAAAAAGAAAGACAGTAAGACGGTAAACGATGTTACTGGTGATAGCGAAACAGAAGCCACCTCTGTACTGGATGATCTGGCAGATAACTTTGCAACTCTGGGAATACCGCTGATCATCGACCGTTCTGCAGATGAAAAATCTGAACTCGCAAAAGCAGAATGGCTGAAAGTATACGGGGCCGTATTCGGATGCAGCAAGAAGACCGATCAATTATATAATAAAGCGGTAAAAGCTGTGAAGAGTAAGACAAAGTAAATTTCAATAAATAGTCACCAAGAAAAACATAAAAAAACGAATTACCGGAAGCGGTGAGCCTTTTCGAATGAAGGCTGACCGTTTTCCGGTAATCGTACATAATCGAGGAAAAAAGATGAGAAAAAAAACATATACCGCATGCAGCCGTATGGCAGCCATTTTCCTTGCGGCAGTCCTGATGCTGACAGGTTGCGGAACTGGTGCAGGAGAGAGCAGTTCCACAGGTTCTAAAGAAACACAGACAACAGAGGCAGATGATACCAAAACAGAGGGACAGCAGGAAAACGATACGGCAGATACAGAAGAAACAGACGAAACAGATGATGCCAAAGAAACAGAGAGTACATCTGACAGCGAAACATCTTATCTGACAGATGCTCCGGATGCTCCGGAAGTTTCCGGTCTGAACTGTCAGGGAAAACTGAAACTGGACTATGCGGAGTGCTATGATGTCTACTATTATGAGAATGATTATCAGCTGATCGATGTACATGACAGTGCTCAGTATCTTCTGGTGCCTGAGGGAGCGGAGGCTCCCGAAGGTCTGGATGACAGTATCATCGTGCTGCAGAAACCATTGGATAAGATTTATCTGGCAGCCAGCTCCACTATGGCGCTTTTCCGTGCATTGGATTCCATGGATAACATCAAGATGAGTGGAATCGACGCTTCCGGTTGGTATATTGAAGAGGCAAAACAGGCCATGGAAGACGGTAAGATCCAGTTTGCAGGAAAATACAGCGAGCCGGATTATGAGATGCTGGTAGATCAGGATTGCGATGTGGCTATTGAATCCACTATGATTCTCCACACACCGAAAGTACAGGAGATGATCGAAGACCTGGATATTCCGGTATTTATCGACCGCTCCAGCTACGAGACCCATCCTCTGGCAAGAACAGAATGGATCAAGCTGTATGGCGCTATGTTAGATAAGGAAGAAGAGGCATATAGCTTCTTTGATGAACAGGCCAAGGTAATCGGCGACCTGAAAGACTTTAAAAATACGGAAAAGACGGTGGCATTTTTCTTTGTAAGTACGGACGGTTCTATTGTAGTGAGAAGAACCCAGGATTATATTCCAAGCATGATCGAGCTGGCAGGCGGAAGATACGTATTCCAGGATCTGGACAGTGTGGAGACAACCAGTGCTTCCGTATCCATGAGCATGGAGGAATTCTATGCAGCTGCAGCAGATGCAGATTATCTGGTATACAATGCCACTATTGACAATCCCATCCAGTCCGTAGACGAACTGGTTGCAAAAAACGAATTGTTTGAGGACTTCAAAGCTGTTCAGGAAGGCAATGTATGGTGTGTAGGAAAATATATGTATCAGGCAACGGATATCGTTGGTCAGCTGATCACAGATTTTCATCTGATGTTAACCGACGGAGATGAGAAAGACATGACATTCCTTACTAAAGTAAGTGATAAGTAACAGGAGAAATCATGAAAAAACGAAAAGAAGCCCTTCAGGGGGCAACCGATTTTCATTATGAAAATTTTCTGCGCAGAAGCCGGTATACATCGGTATTTCTCGTACTGCTGGCGGCATTCTGCGTGATCACTGTTTTGAATATCAATACCGGAAATGTGGATATCTCTATCCCAAAGATTTTAAAGATTATTTTTCTTCGGGAAGGAAATAAGATGGAATATAACATTATCTGGAAGATCCGTCTGCCAAGAATTCTGATGGCGGCCATCCTTGGGGGAGCACTTTCTCTTTCCGGATTTTTATTACAGACCTTCTTTGAAAATCCTATTGCAGGTCCCTTTGTGCTCGGTATTTCCTCCGGAGCCAAAATGGTGGTAGCTCTGGCGATGATTTATTTTCTGGGACGGTTTCAGGTGGTATCTTCTTATACGCTGATCATAGCAGCCTTTATCGGTTCACTGATCGCCACAGGTTTTATCCTTCTGGTGTCCAGACGGATCAATCATATGGCAACACTTTTAGTAGCAGGTATCATGATCGGTTATATCTGTTCAGCGGTCACGGATTTTGTGGTGACTTTTGCAGAGGACTCAGACATTGTCAACCTGCACGGATGGAGCCAGGGAAGCTTTTCAGGTATGAACTGGAGCAATGTGAAGGTGGCGGCAGTTGTCATCGGAGTGACGATCCTTATTACATTTTTCATGTCCAAGCCGATCGGAGCTTACCAGCTGGGAGAAGCATATGCCCAGAGTATGGGTGTGAATATTCGCTTTTTCAGGATTATGTTGATACTGACTTCCAGTGTGCTTTCTGCATGTGTGACTGCATTTGCCGGACCGATTTCTTTCGTGGGAATCGCTGTTCCCTATCTGGTAAAGAGAAGTCTTGGAACTTCTCGGCCACTGATCGTCATTCCTGCCACATTTTTGGGTGGCGGTGTCTTCTGTATGATGTGTGATCTGATCGCGCGTATGGCATTTGCACCGCTGGAACTGAATATCAGTACCGTGACTTCGATATTTGGTGCGCCGGTGGTTATTTTCATGATGTTGCACCGGAAGAAAGGAAACTGACATGGGAGAATATTATTTTCATCTGGATCAGCTGACGGTGGGATACAACGGAAAACCTCTGATTGATCAGATTCAGGTAGGTATCCATAAAGGAGAGATTGTTACACTGATCGGACCGAACGGATCCGGAAAATCAACAATTTTAAAGAGTATCACCAGACAGCTGAAGATACTTGGTGGTAAGGTTCTGTATGAGGAGAATGATCTGCACAAGCTTTCTTACAAGGAACTTTCCACCAGAATGGCAGTAGTTCTGACAGAGCGCATGCGGCCGGAACTGATGACCTGTCATGATATTGTGGCAACCGGTCGTTATCCTTATACAGGTCGCCTGGGCATCTTAAGCCGGAAAGACGAGGATAAAGTGGATGAGGCCATGCGGATCGTCCATGCAGAAGAACTGGGAAGCCGGGACTTTAATGCCATCAGTGACGGGCAGCGTCAGAGAGTCCTTCTGGCAAGAGCTATCTGCCAGGAACCGGAGATCATCGTGCTGGATGAGCCTACCTCTTTTCTGGATATCCGTCATAAGCTGGAACTGTTATCCATTCTACGCTCTATGGCAAAAGAAAAGGGCATAACCGTGATCATGTCCCTTCATGAGATCGATCTGGCACAGAAGATTGCAGATCAGATCCTTTGTGTAAAAGGAGATCATGTCTGCTATTACGGAACTCCGGAACAGATCTTTGAAGAACAGACCATCCGGGAATTATATGGAATCGAAAACGGATTTTATGATCCCAGATTTGGCAGCATTGAGCTTCCAAAGGTTGATGGAGAGCCGGAGGTCTTCGTGATCGCCGGATGCGGAAGGGGAATACCCATCTACAGAAAATTACAAAAGGATAATATCCCCTTTGCAACAGGCATCCTGTACACCAACGATGTGGATTATCAGTTAGCCCGCCTGCTAGCCGCCAGGGTGATCACAGAGGAACCTTTTTGCCAGATTACTCAGGAGCATCTCCGGGAAGCAATACAGGTTATGGAAAACTGTAAAAAGGTGATCTGCGCCGATGTTCCCATCGGAGAATGCAACAAAGGGCTGGAGGAACTGATCCGGGCCGCAAAAAAGAGAATGTAAGAGAAGAAAACGAAGAAAGATCCTGATGAAATCTATTTTCACCGGGATCTTTTTGTTGCATTGCATATCAATAATTGGTCCGGTGGACCAATTTTGATTGCTGTTCGCGGGTGTCTGTTATGACTTGAGATATAGAGAGAAGATACGGTATAATGTATATACTTAAAGTAACTGTGTGACGTATAGCAGTTACCATGCAGTCATTAAGCAAGGGCAAAAGTCCTTAGCATTATCAGGAGAGGAATTCTACAAATAGATGAACGAAAAAACAGAAAAAATCAAAAAAATCCGGAATCTGCTCCTTGCCGGGGGGTGTGTAATCACTGCCATAATATGCCGTCATCTTCCAACGAACAGAGAATCAGGCTGGGTAGCTTTTTTTCAACTGACGAGGGCATACTTGTATATCACTTTATATTGTGTCTGGGGAATTTCCCTTCAGCGAAGGATCGTAAACAGGACAGCACGAAGATGTCTGTGTGGTATTGCATCTCTTATGGTTTTCTGGTTTGTTATCCGTACTCTGAAATACAATGTATTTTATGAACCGGTATTGCGGCGTTACAGTTGGTATGGATATTATGTCCCGCTACTGGCTATTCCATCTCTGAGTGTGATTGCGGCATTGAAGATGAGAGAAAGTGAAAATCAAAAGAGGAGACAATGGACCGGTATTTTCCTGGTGATCACAGTGGGCGTGATCCTGCTTGTTATGACCAACGATCTTCATCAGCTGGTATTCCGCTTTCCTGCAGAAAAGCCATGGACAGATGATGAGTATTTTTATGGTCCGGGATTTGTGCTTTGTGTGGCATGGATTGCTATCGGTTTTCTTACTATGCTGGGCATATTAATCGCAAAATGCAGAAACCCCGGGAAAAAGAAAATATGGCTTCCCTTTGTGCCATTAGGACTGTTTTTTATCTGGTGCATTGCCAATATTTTCCGTATTCCACATCTGAAAATCATTGCAGGAGATATGGCGGCGGCCTGTTGCCTTTTGATCGCCGCTCTTTTTGAAAGCTGCATCCAGTGTGGTCTGATTCTGGTAAATAACCGATACGGAGAATTGTTTCAGGCTTCCAGAGGAATCAATGCACAGATCAGTGACCGGAATCTGAACATCCGTTATACAACCGGTGACGGAATCGAGCTGGATAAAGAAGAGATGAAAGAAGCACTGGAGAATCCGGGATATGAAAAAGAAGGGATCCGTCTGAACAGTATCCCTATCAATGGAGGGTATGCTTTCTGGATCGAAGATATCCGTCAGCATCGAGCTGCTTATGAAAGTCTCTATGAGCTTCGTGAAGAACTGAGGGATCGAAACCAGCTTTTGAAACTGGAATATCAAAAAGAAAAAGAGAGAAAACAGGCAGAAGAAAAGAACCGGCTTTACGATCTGATGCAAAAGCAGACGGCAGAACAATTTCAGCAGATCGCCGGATATGTGGATCAGCTGGAACAGTGTACGGATCACAGGGAATATCACAGACTTCTGGGGAAAATCCTGATCGTAGGGTCTTATCTGAAAAGAAGGAAGAATCTGACACTTTCCGCACTTGAAGGTAAGGAATTAAAGGAAGAAGAACTGATCCAGAGCCTGCGGGAATCCTGCAGTAATCTGGTCTTTTGTGAGATTCAAGGACAGTATTATATAGAAACCGGCAAAGAAACTTTACCGGCACAACTTGTCTTAAGAGCTTATGATTTCTTTGAGCAGATAGTAGAACTGCTTCTGAAACAGGGCGGTTCTTTTTTCTATCGGCTGACAGAACTGAATGGTGCCCTTCGAATCTCGGTGAACCTGGAGGGTGATTGTCAGACGGAGAGTCTGCAAGAAAAATATCCTTTGTTACATATGGAACAGGAAGAAGAAAAAGAATGGTTTCTGGCTTTGCAACTGTCAGAGAAAGGAGGCAACGATGAAATCCTTTGAAACATCCGGTATGTTTGTCCAGGAAATGATTCTGGTTGCGTTTTTTCTTCTGATCCTGGTGGAGATTAGGCTGTTGTGTATTCAACATTCCAGAAAGCGGAAAGTAGAGGTTATGGCTGTCAATTTTCTTTTGCTGAGTGTCACCTATGGAATTCTTACGGATCTGCTGAGTGATTATCTGGCTATTTGGGAAGGGAAAAACAAGCTTCTACATATTGCAGCCGGTTGGCCTGCAGGAATCCTTTTTTTTCTCATTTTTGCAGATACCGGTTATCTGATTTGTCGTATCCGGCGCGAAGATGAAAAATACAAAAAAGAATTGTCTGTATACTCCATCAAACAGACCCTGGATCATCTGAAGTGCGGAATCTGTTTTTGTGATGGCATCGGACAGATCGTATTATGTAATGAGAAAATGTACCAGTTAGGCTATATGCTTACCGGAGAGAATCTGCAAAGCTATCTGCTTTTAAAAGAAGCACTGGAGGCAAAACAATATTCCAACGGAATCTCAAAAGTAGGGAAAAAGAAAAATCTGTATTATTTTCCGAATGGTACCGTATGGGATTTTCGCCAGGAAAAACTGGAGGATCCCAGTCTGCAGGGTTATATACAGGTGCTGGCATTGGATGTGACCAATCTTTATTTTAACAGTGAGAAGATTCAGAAAAGCAATGAAGAACTTATCCGGCTGAATAAAGAAATAAGAAAAATGTATGAATGCATCGATGATCAGATCAGGGAAGAGGAAACTCTGGCTATGAAGATCCGTATCCATGACAGCTTCGGACGAAGCCTGCTGGCGGTCCGGCAGCTTCTGGAAGAGGAAGCGGAACCGGAGAAAATGAAAGGGCAGTTAAAGACCATAAGGCAGACGGCACAGATTTTGCTGGGAAATATGGAGGAAGTACAGGACGAGAATAAAGAGTCCATCACAGAAAAGGCAGAAAAGCTTGGAATCACTGTATTTGTCACCGGAAGCATGCCGGAGGAAGAATATCAGAAGTTATTGATCGACCAGGCGATTATGGAATGTATGACCAACTGTGCAAGGCACGCCGGTGGAACCAGGGTGTTTGTAAAGATAACAAACAATAAAGTGCTTTGTAAGGTACAGATCACCAACAATGGAAAGAAACCCGCAGAAGGATCCCAGGAGGGCGGAGGACTGACATCTCTTAGAAAAACAGTGGAGCGGGAAGGAGGAAAGATGCAGGTGATCTTTTCGCCTGAGTTTGAACTGATTCTGTTACTGTCTCATGAAAAAGACAGAGAGATCAAAAGTTCAGAGGAAGTACCTGTGAAGATACTGAACAGGTAAAAGAAGAATAAAAAGGGAAGTGATGAAAAATGAAAATACGAGTGTTACTTGTGGAAGACCAGAAGATTATGCAGAAGTATTTCGCCAGCATGGTGCAGGGGGATGAAAGATTCTTGTTGGTGGACGTTCTGAACGACGGAGAAAAGGCTGTTTCTTACTGTAATCATACGGTGGTGGATCTTGTCCTGATGGACGTCCAGACCTTCCAGAACCATGACGGATTGCTGGCTGCAGAAACTATCAAAAAACAACATCCGGCAGTGAAGATCATCGTGATCACATCTCTGGTGGATCCGGAGATCCTTACACGGGCAAAAGAGAAGGGCGCAGACAGTCTGTGGTATAAGGATCACGGACAGGAAGAAATTATGGAGGTGATCGACCGGACTTTGGAGGGAGAACACGTCTTTCCGGATAAGGCACCGTCCGTGGAGCTGAAGTGGATGAAAAGCGATGAGATCAGTCCCCGGCAGCTGGAGATGCTGAGACTGTATATCAAAGGCTATTCCTATTCGGAGATTGGGAAACAGATGAACTGTTCGGCGGCAGGAGTTCGATGGAATTTTCAGGATATGATAGCAAAAGCCGGCTATTCCTGTAAGGAAGAATTACTGGCCGCAGTGCTGGAAAGTAAGCTGGTCGTAAGCACATTGAAAGATTGGCAGACATTATAAAATATCAAGAAGTATTTCATTTGCTATCACAAGTGTTAGTGACTGACAATAAGATATCTGTAATAATAATATTACAAAAAAAGGAAAAGATGTAATTGTCAGTAGCCACTGTTTTGCAAGGTGTTTTGGTATGACTATGCCAGGATCCCGAGATATACAAGCCAAAATGCGTCACTGAAGGTGATTTTACATGCATTTTGGCTCGTGACTGTGAAGGCACTGAACAGTTACGAAAAACTATGTATAAAGAAGGGAGAAAATCGTATGGGACTTATAAAAGCAGCTATGGGCGCAGCAGGCGGCGTAATGGCAGATCAGTGGAAGGAGTTTTTCTACTGCGACTCCATGGATAAAGATGTAATGGTAAAAAAGGGACAGAAACGTGTTTCAGGAAGATCCTCCAACACAAAAGGCAGCGATAACATTATTACAAACGGAAGTGGAATCGCTGTTGCAGACGGTCAGTGTATGATTATCGTAGAACAGGGTAAAATTGTTGAAGTTTGTGCAGAACCGGGACAGTTTACCTTTGATTCTTCCACAGAGCCATCTATTTTTACCGGCAGTCTTGGATCAAGTATCGAAGCAACCTTCGCAACCATCGGAAAACGATTCACCTATGGCGGAGATACCGGAAAAGATCAGAGAGTATATTATTTCAATACAAAAGAGCTAATCGATAACAAGTTCGGAACACCGAATCCGATTCCGTTCCGTGTAGTAGATTCCAAGATCGGACTGGATGTGGACGTGGCAGTACGTTGCTCCGGTGTATATTCTTACCGTATCGCGGATCCGCTTCTGTTCTACAGCAACGTATGTGGAAATGTAGAGGATGAGTATAGAAGAGAAGAGCTGGAAAGTCAGCTGAAAACAGAATTTATCAGTGCACTTCAGCCGGCATTTGGAAAATTATCTGATCTGGAATTACGTCCGAATCAGATCGTCACTCATAATACAGAACTGGAAAATGCCATGAATGAATCTCTGTCCGCCAAGTGGGGACAGCTTCGTGGTCTGCAGGTAGTAAGTATCGCTCTGGGTTCCGTAACTTTACCGGAAGAAGATGCGGAGATGATCAAACAGGCACAGCGTACCGCGATCATGAGAGATCCTACCATGGCAGCAGCTACTATGGTTGGAGCACAGGCAGACGCCATGAAAGCAGCAGCATCCAATGAAGCAGGTGCAATGACAGGATTTATGGGAATGGGCATGGCCATGAACGCAGGAGGCGGCGGTATGAATCCGCAGAATCTGTTCGCTATGGGTCAGCAGCAGGAAGAAGCCAGACGTCAGGAAGAAGCACAGAAAAAAGCCCAGGAAGAAGAGATCCGCAGACAGGTAGAAGAAAGACTCCGTGCAGAAGCAGCGCAGCAGCAGGCAGCAGCTGCAGCGGCAGCACCGGTAACAACACCTGCAGCAGACACCTGGACCTGCAGCTGTGGAAATGTAGTAAGCGGAAAGTTCTGTCCGGAATGTGGTTCCAAGAAACCGGAACCAAAACCTGTAGAAGGATGGAAATGTGTATGTGGCAATATTGCCACAGGAAAATTCTGTCCGGAATGTGGAGCACCGAAGCCGGCAGAAGAAAAACCAGCAGAACCGGAAGGATGGACCTGTTCTTGCGGAACTGTCAATCAGGGCAAATTCTGTATGAACTGTGGAGCAAAAAAACCGGCGGATGCACCGTTATATCGCTGTGATAAATGTGGATGGACCCCGGAAGATCCGAAAAATCCACCGCGTTTTTGTCCAGAATGCGGAGATCCTTTTAACGAATCTGATATTCAGTAATCCGGAAGGGAGGAAGAGGTATGGGTTTATTTGATAAAAAAGTATGTGATATCTGTGGTGAGAAGATTGGTCTGTTAGGAAACAGAAAACTGGATGACGGCAATCTGTGTAAGGATTGTGCAAAAAAACTGTCTCCCTGGTTTGAGGAGCGTCGCCACAGTACAGTAGAAGATATTAAGAAACAGCTGGCATACAGAGAACAGAACAAAGAGGCAGTTCGTAATTTCCGTGTGACCAGAGATCTGAAAGCAGACAATAATTACCATGTATTTATTGATGATAACCATCAGAAATTTGCGATTGGCACCAAGATGGATGTAGAGACCAATCCGGATATTCTGGATCTTTCTCAGGTTACAAGCTGTCGCATGGATGTGGAACAGGATCGTACAGAAGAACAGTATCGGGATCAGAATGGCGAGATGAGAGATTATGTGCCTCCAAGATACAAATATTCTTACAAATATAAAATGATGATCGGTATCAACAGCCCCTGGTTTGACGATATGGATTTCCAGTTACATAATTTTGCCATCGATGCAAATGACCGTGGAAAAATCATGGCAGTAGAGCAGATCGGTAATCAGATCATCGCAGCACTCTCCGGCGGCAATATGGCAGGCAACATGAACACCGGAATGTACGGTCAGCAGCCGGGAATGATGGGAAATACCCCAATGCACGGCAATCAGCAGCCCGGTATGATGAATCAGGGCGCATATGGCCAACAGGGCAATATGAATGCCGGTATGTACGGCCAGCGGCCGGGCATGATGAACCAGGGAGCATACGGCCAGCAGCCGGGAATGATGAATCAGGGCATGTATGGCCAGCAGCCGGGCATGATGAACCAGGGAATGTACGGCCAGCAGCCAGGAATGATGAATCAGGGCAACTATGATCCGCGAGCAGGTGTTCCAAATCAGGATTACAGCCAGCCTGTACAGGGAAATCCTGCAGCAGCCGGTGGTGCCTGGGTATGCAGCTGTGGCGCATCCAACACAGGAAGATTCTGCGAATTCTGTGGACAGCCAAAACCAAATCAGTAATCTAAGCCTGTGTGTCTGTCCGCATTATATGCGGTCGACATTATACAAAAATATCTGAGCTACTGTCCCCGGAAAACTTTTTCGGGGACAGAGCATAAAAAGGAGGGAGAGGGTGAGCTATGGCAGATATGATGGAGTACAAATGCCCTTCTTGTGGCGGAGCCATGGAGTTTGACAGTACGACTCAGAAAATGAAATGTCCCTACTGTGATACGGAAATGGAAGTAGCCCAGTATCAGCAGATGCAGGAGAAAGCCGAAGGAAATGCCGGTGGCAATCCGGGTGGCGATACCGGAGGAAACAATGAAAACTGGTCTGATATGGGCAACAATCAATGGATGGAAGGCGAGGCAGACGGAATCCGGGTCTATGCCTGCCAGTCCTGTGGAGGAGAAATCGTTGCAGATGCCAATACCGGCGCAACAAACTGTCCGTTCTGTGGAAACAGGGTTGTCATGAAAGGACAGTTTGCCGGAGATCTGAAACCAGATTATATCATTCCGTTTAAGAAAGATAAAAAAGCGGCAAAGGCAGCTTATTTCAACCATCTGAAAGGGAAAAAATACCTTCCAAAGGTATTTAAAAAAGAAAATCATGTGGATGAGATGAAAGGTGTCTATGTTCCTTTCTGGATCTTTGATGTAGATGCGGAAGGAAGTGTCGCATATAACGGTGAGCGTATCACCAAGTGGAGAAATGGAGACACAGAGTACACAAAAACCGAAATGTATTCCATGCAGCGTGGAGGAAATCTGAGTTTTGCCCGCGTTCCGGCAGACGGATCCAGGAAAATGGATGATACTTTGATGGAATCCATAGAGCCTTTTGAATTCCGTGAGGCGGTTCCTTTTCAGGCGGCTTACCTTGCGGGATATATGGCAGATCGATACGATATGGACATGGAAGAACGTATGGAACGTGCCAGGGAGCGAGTGAAAAAAGCTACAGAAGATGCATTTCGAAAGACCCTGCCTCATATGGACCGTGTGACGGTAGCCAGCAGTAATGTAAATGTGTGCAATGCCAGATACTGGTATGTACTGTATCCGGTATGGATCCTGAACACCACCTGGAATGGTGAAAAATTTACGTTCGCTATGAACGGACAGAGCGGAAAACTGGTAGGCAACCTGCCGATGGACAAAAAGAAGTTCTGGATCGGCGTATCGGTTCGCGGCGGTATCATCGGACTTGTGATCTATTTGTTACTTTGGATCATTGCACTGATGTAAGAAGGAGGGGGAGAATATGAAGCACAAATTAAAAATTACGATACTCTCCATTTTATTCGGATTGCTCTTCGGCATACCTGTATATGCGGACAGTAATACCTATATCATTGATCAGAGCGATGTGCTGGGGGAATATATTTCGACGCTGAACGAAAAAGCAGAAACAATATCGGAAGAAGCGGGACTTCGCATTACCTGTATGATCACTAACACCACGGAGGGCATGGGAACTCCGGCGGTATCTGAGCAGGTGTACAAGGGACTGTTTGCCGATGATCCGGGCTTTATGCTGATCTACAGTATCGATGATCAGGAATGGTTTATCTACAGCTCAGGAATGGAGTCAGCTCCACTGACGGAGGAACAGGAAAATGAACTCTGGAACGAATTTGCCATTCAGGATTATTATGTGGATTGTGTAGATGCTTATCTGGATGCGGCAGCTGCTATCTGCAGCGTGGATTCTCAGGGAGTGGCAGAACCGGCTGCTGCAGACAGCCAGGGCGATGACCAGACGGCAGGTGCCGATACTTCGGAAACTACAGAAGCTTCCGGTTCGAACACTCAGGAAGCCGGCAGCGCGATTCCGCAAGAAAGACAGCTTCCGCTGCTTGTGGATGATGCAGGTCTGCTGACTGAGGAAGAAGCAGATGCCCTGCTGGATAAACTGGAGGAAATCAGTGAAAGACAGGAATGTGAAGTGGCAGTAGTCACCGTGGATTCCCTGGAAGGAAAGACTTCACAGGATTATGCAGACGATTTCTATGATTATAACGGCTACGGATACGGAAAAAACGATGACGGTATCCTGTTGCTGATCAGTATGGAAGACAGAGACTATGCTATCACTACTTATGGTTTTGGTATCACAGCATTTACCGATGCAGGTCTGCAATATGTGGTAAATGATTTCAAACCTGCATTAAGTGGCGGAAGGTATGGAGATGCCTTCAACGACTTTGCAGACTGCTGTGATAAGTTCCTCACCCAGGCCCATACGGGAGAACCATATGATGGGGATAATATGCCAAAAGGGACAGTCCATCCCGTATATATCCCCATCTCCCTTTTATTTGGTTTCCTGATTTCTTTACTGATAGGAAGATCGAAGAGTGCAAAACTGAAAAGTGTACGGAAAAAAGAATCAGCAGCGGATTACCAGGTGGCAGGAAGTATGCGCCTGTATCAGAATTCGGATGTGCTGGTTGCATCCAACGTGACATCCAGAGTGGTATCCAGCTCCAGCGGAAGTTCATCCGGCGGAAGCTCCACACACACAAGCTCTTCCGGAAGAAGCCACGGAGGAACATCCGGAAAGTTCTGATGGATGGAAACAATCGACAGCCAATATGAAAAAGGAAAAAGACGAATCATACATTTCCAGTAGATTCGTCTTTTTCGTGCGTGCAGATTGCGGGAATGATTTTTCAGACACGCTCTAAAGTACGTACATCTGGATAAACATTTGGTGTGTATGATAATACAGGCATTTACCAATGGATCATTGGGAAAGCTGTAAGAGAAAAAGTAGCAGAGAAATGCACAGAGCGTTTGACAGTAATGCCGGGAAAGGGTAGAATAAAATAATGTGCGGTTGAAAGAATAGTACTTCACAAACATGGAAGAAATGGAGAAAAAATTATGGCATATTATCTCGTAGATTATGAAAATGTAAAAGCTGACGGAATGTACGGGGTGGATCAGCTTGGCAAGAAGGATTGTGTGTGTATTTTCTACAGTGAAAACGCATCCACACTTACCTTCGGTCTTCACGAAAAACTGAATCAGACAAAAGGAAAGATCGTATTACAAAAAGTTGAAGTCGGTGTGAAAAATGCATTGGATTTTCAATTGTCCACATATCTGGGATATCTGATCAGTGAAAATGAAGGTAAAAACGAGACATATTATATTGTGTCTGAGGATAAAGGTCTTGCGATCCTGACAGGTTACTGGGCAGAACGTGGAGAAAATGTGAAGACTGCGTCAGATATTGCAACAGCAAAGGAAGATCTGGAAGAGGAAAAACCTTCAAAAACAGAAAAAAAAGAAAAAAAAGAAAAACCAGAAAAAATGGAAAAAGCGGAAAAGGAATCCGGTGAAGAGAGAGAAAAACCTGATCAGCAAAAGAAATTCCATGGAAAAAAACAGCAGAAGGGAAATGCACATCCTGTGCAGGCAACAAGACTGCAGGTACACACAAGAAAACAGGAAACAAAATCACAGAATCCGGCGCAGCAGAAACCGGATGCGGAAAACACAGAGATTCCGGTGGCAGAAAAGGTGCTGACAGAAGAGAAACAGGAACAGCAGGTAAAAGAAGTTGCAGTCCGTCAGGAGAATAACGGTGCAGAAATCAGAAAACCGGAACATCGCAAATACAGAAAATACCACAATTACCGGAAGTATCCGCAGAAAAACAGAAAAACACAGGAATCTTCTAAGGTAATCCGTCCAATCCTCTCAGCAGGAGAATAAAAAAAGAAAAGGATAAGTCATATGATAGCGATAATTGAAAAAGTATATCAGTTTTTATGGGGTGACTGGATCGTGCTTCCGCTTCCGGGAGGAAGTTCTTTTCGGCTTTCCCTGCTCGTACTGATACTGATTCCGGCAGGAATCTGGTTTACGATCCGGACGAGATTTCTTCCCATCCGTCTGTTTCCGGACATGCTGCATACATTGTTTGAAAAAAAGGGAAAGGCGGAAGGGGAGAGCCATAACAGTACATTGTCGGCATTACAGACACTGATCGTCTCTACCGCTACACGTGTCGGTATGGGAAACCTAGTCGGTGTGGTTGCGGCAATTTCCGCCGGAGGAGCGGGTGCGGTTTTCTGGATGTGGGTGACGGCACTCATCGGCTCGTCCACGGCCTTTGTGGAAGCAACTCTTGCACAGATCTATAAAGAAAAAGACCCGGTATATGGTGGCTACCGTGGTGGACCGGCCTATTACATGCACAGATTTATACAGGAAAAGCGGGGAGGAAAAAAGAAACGTTATGTGGGAATATCCGTTCTCTTTGCAATCTCAGGACTGATCTGCTGGTGTGGAATCAGTCAGGTTATCAGCAATTCCGTGACTTCTGCATTCCACAATGCCTTTCACATTCCGCCAATCTATACCACAGTGGTTCTGGTAGCACTTGCGGCAGTGATCATTTTTCGAAAAACTGCAACGGTAAAAGTGCTTGATGTGCTGGTACCGGTTATGGCAGGATGTTATTTTCTGATTACTGTGATTTTGATCTGTATGAATTTTTCTGCCCTTCCGGGAGTGTTTTCCAGAATCTTTGAGGAAGCGTTTGGTATTCGTCAGGCAGTGGCAGGAGGACTTGGTACGGTGGTGATGAATGGTGTGAAACGTGGTTTGTTTTCCAACGAAGCCGGTTCCGGCTCAGCCCCCTGTGCGGCAGCGGCAGCAGAAAGCGATCAACCGGTAAAACTTGGGTTGACCCAGGCACTGGGAGTTTTTATTGATACGATCGTGATCTGCAGCTGTACGGCGATGATCATGCTTCTGACGCCGGAAAGCCTGACCGAAGGGGCGGTAGGAATGGAACTTTTACAGGCAGCAATGGGCTACCATCTGGGACAGTTTGGTGTGATTTTCATTGCAGCGACACTCTGGCTGTTCAGTTTCTCCACTTTTCTCGGTATTTTATATTATGCAAGATCAAATATATCATATCTGTTTGGAGATGGAATGCTGCCGCAGAATCTCTATAAAGTACTTGCATTGGTGATGATGTTTATCGGCGGACTGGCAGCATACACGGTGGTGTGGGATCTTGGAGACGTCGGCGTGGGTCTGATGACCGTGTTTAATATTATTATGCTTTATCCGATGTCCGGAATCGCCATGAAGGCACTGAAATCTTATGAAACAGAGAAGAAAAACAGAAAAAAAGGATAAAAAACACAAGATATGGAAATTGTTCCTGAATAAATACAATATCTGCCAAAAATTGTACAAAATTGCATACATGCCTATATTTCATGGATTTGGGATTATTTTCTATTTGTTTTTTGAAAAAAGTGATGTTATACTACACCTGACAAAAAGATAACAATGTAAATACACACAAACACAGGAGGATATGCAATGGCTAAGTTTGAACAGTGGGAAGGCTTCCAGGGTAAAAACTGGGTTAATTCCGTAGATGTACGTGACTTCATTCAGTGCAACTACACACCATATGACGGAGATGAAACTTTCCTGGAGGGACCTACAGAGGCAACAGATAAACTGTGGGGAAAACTGCAGGAGCTGCAGAAAGAAGAACGTGCAAAAGGCGGCGTTCTGGATATGGAAACAGAAGTAGTTTCCGGTATCACAGCATATGGCCCGGGATATATCGATGAAAGCATGAAAGATCTGGAAGCAGTCGTTGGTCTGCAGACAGACAAACCGCTGAAGAGAGCATTCATGCCTTACGGTGGAATCAAGATGGCTGAGAAAGCCTGCACAACACACGGATATACACCGAGTGAGAAACTGCATGAAATCTTCACAAAATATCATAAAACACATAACCAGGGTGTATTCGATATCTATACTGACGAGATGAAAGTTGCCCGTCACAATAAAATCATTACCGGTCTGCCGGATACTTACGGTCGTGGACGTATCGTAGGCGATTACCGTCGTGTAGCTCTGTACGGTATCGATTTCCTGCTGGAGAAAAAACACTACGATATGAAACGTTACGAAAGACATGGAATGAAAGGAACTGATTTCCGTCTTCGTGAAGAACTTGCAGATCAGATGAAAGCTCTGAACGAAATGAAAGAAATGGCTGCATCTTACGGCTTCAATATTTCCGTACCGGCGAAAAACGCAAAAGAAGCAGCACAGTGGCTGTACTTCGGATATTTGGCAGCAATCAAGACTCAGAACGGAGCAGCAATGAGTGTTGGCCGTGTATCCACATTCCTGGATATCTATATCGAGAGAGACCTGAAAGCAGGCGTTCTGACAGAGAAAGAAGCACAGGAACTGATTGACCATATGGTTATGAAATTCAGAATGGTAAAATTCGCAAGAATTACTTCCTATACAGAACTGTTCTCCGGTGACCCGGTATGGGCTACTCTGGAAGTTGGTGGTATGGGACAGGACGGACGTTCCATGGTAACAAAGAACGATTACCGTTTCCTGCATACTCTGGAAAACATGGGACCGTCTCCGGAACCGAATCTGACTGTACTGTATTCTTCCAGACTGCCGGAAAGCTTCAAAGATTATGCAGCTAAGATTTCTGTAACAACAAGTTCTATCCAGTACGAAAATGACGATGTTATGCGTCCGGTATGGGGCGATGATTACAGCATCTGCTGCTGTGTATCCGCTACTCAGACCGGTAAAGAGATCCAGTTCTTCGGTGCACGTGCGAACCTGGCAAAATGCTTACTGTACGCAATCAACGGTGGTATCGATGAGAAGACAAAAGTTCAGGTAGGACCTGCTTACAGACCGATCACAGCTGAATATCTGGATTATGACGAAGTAATGAAACATTACGACACCATGATGGACTGGCTGGCTAAACTGTATGTAGATACTCTGAACATGATCCACTACATGCATGACAAATATTACTACGAAGCAGCAGAGATGGCTCTGATCGATACAGATGTAAGACGTACATTTGCTACCGGTATCGCTGGTTTCTCTCACGTAGTAGACTCTCTGAGTGCTATCAAATATGCAAAAGTTAAAGCAATCCGTGATGAAGACGGTGTGGTAGTTGATTTCGAAACAGAAGGCGAATTCCCAAGATACGGTAATGATGATGACCGTGCAGACGATATCGCTATCTGGCTGCTGAAAACATTCATGCACAAACTGAACAAATGCCATACATACAGAGATTCTGAGCCGACAACATCTATCCTGACTATTACATCCAACGTAGTATACGGTAAAGCTACCGGTACTCTGCCGGATGGAAGAAAACTGGGCGAGCCTCTGGCACCAGGAGCTAACCCATCTTACGGTGCAGAAAAGAGTGGTCTGCTGGCTTCCCTGAACTCTGTAGCAAAACTGCCATACGAACTGGCACTGGATGGTATCTCCAATACACAGACCATCAGCCCGAGTGCACTGGGACATGATGATGAAGAAAGAGTACACAACCTGGTACATATCCTGGATGGTTACTTCGATCAGGGTGCACACCACCTGAACGTAAACGTATTCGGTACAGAAAAACTGATCGATGCTATGGAACATCCGGAGAAACCGGAATACGCAAACTTCACAATCCGTGTATCCGGATATGCTGTTAAGTTCATCGACCTGACTCGTGAACAGCAGCTGGATGTTATCGCAAGAACCTGCCACAAAACAATGTAATTTGTCTGACAGATTCAGGTGAATAAACAGTAATATAAAATAAAATCGTTTGGCGGTGCAGTGAAAAACTGTATCGCCAAATGTTTTCTATGATAAAATATAAAAGAAAAAGAAAAAATGGAGGAGCTTATGTCAGAAGAAAAGAAAGAACTGACAGGATATATTCATTCACTGGAAAGTTTCGGTTCCGTAGACGGACCGGGAGTACGATATGTGATCTTTGTGTCCGGATGTGCGATGCGCTGCCAGTTTTGCCATAACCCGGATACCTGGGATATGAAAGTTGGAACGCCTTACACCGCAGATGAACTGCTGAAAAAAGCAGTCCGCTACAAAGGATACTGGGGAAAAGAAGGCGGAATCACCGTCTCCGGCGGCGAACCGATGCTGCAGATCGATTTTCTGACAGAACTTTTCCGGAAAGCCAAAGCCCAAGGCATCCACACCACACTGGATACCAGCGGCAACCCTTTTACCAGAGAGGGTGAGCGTTTTGAGAAGATCAGAAAACTTCTGAAAGTGACCGATCTTGTGATGCTGGATATCAAACACATCGATGATGAACAGCATAAGATTCTCACCGGTCAGACCAACCGGAACATTCTGGATATGGCAAGATACCTCGATGAGATCGGAAAACCGATGTGGATCCGCCACGTGTTAGTGCCGGAGCGAAGCGACAAAGACGAATATCTGACCCGTCTGGATGCATTTATCCAGTCTCTTCACAATGTACAGAAAGTAGAAGTACTGCCGTATCACACACTGGGCGCGTACAAATGGAAAGAACTCGGTTATGAGTATCCGCTGGAAGGCATCGACCCGCCAACCCAGGAGAGAATCAAAAATGCAAATCTGCTGCTGCATACAGGAGCGCGGGTTTAAAGTGTTTACAGGGCACATTACAATAGGAAATGTCATGAAAAAAGCAAAGCATTTTTCATGACATTTTTTTCTTTACCCTTTCTGCATTTTCATGTATACTGTTTATGATAGGTGAATTATGTCCAATATTGTAAACATCAAGAATAAAGAGGTGATTGAAATACATGATTAAAATAAAAGAATACGTGATGGCAGAAAGCCTGGAGCAGGCGTATGAATTGAATCAGAAGAAGCGAAACTGTATCATTGGAGGCATGCTGTGGCTGAAGATGGGAAACCGGATGGTTCCGACAGCCATCGATCTGTCCAATCTGGGATTGAATACCATCGAGGAAAATGAGGAAGAATTTTCCATTGGTTGTATGACAACTCTGCGGCAGCTGGAGCAGCACGAGGGACTGAATAGCTACACAAACGGTGCAGTCAGTGAGAGTGTAAGAAGTATAGTCGGTGTACAGTTCCGGAATCTGGCAACCGTTGGCGGAAGTATTTTCGGAAGATTTGGCTTCTCGGATGTACTGACCTGTTTCCTGGCACTGGATACCTGGGTGGAACTGTACAAAGGCGGCTGCATCCCCCTTGCCGAATTTGTCAGGCAGAAACCGGACCGGGATATTCTGGTGCGCCTGATCGTGAAAAAACATGGGGATAAAAGTGTCTATCTGTCTCACAGAAATTCAAAAACAGATTTTCCGGTACTGACCTGTGGTATTTCGTTACGGGATGGACAGATCTATACGGCAGTCGGTGCCCGCCCGTCGAGAGCAGTCTGTCTGTGTGTGTCAGAGGCTGACTGGAAGAAAAAGGGCAGTGAAGCACTGGCCGGAGAACTGGCTGCGCAGTTTCCGACAGAAGGTAATATGCGTGCGGGAAAAGAATTCCGAAGCCATCTGGCAGAAGTTCTGATCGGCAGAGGGCTCAAACAGATAGAAAAGATACAGGAGGTATAACGGTATGAAGATCCAGATGACGTTAAATGGTAAAAAAATCACAGAAGAGATTCAGCCGGGGATGCTCCTGCTGGATTTTGTGCGTGCCCATGGGTGTAAAAGTGTGAAAAGAGGATGTGAGACGGCAAACTGCGGGTTGTGTACAGTATTTGTAGATGACAAACCGGTACTTTCCTGTTCCACTCTGGTGGCGAGAGTATCCGGCCATAAAGTAGATACTCTGGAAGGACTGCAGGAGGAAGCGGCGGAGTTCGGTGCATTTATCGCCAATCAGGGAGCAGAACAGTGCGGTTTCTGTAATCCGGGCATGATCATGAACGCACTGGCACTGTTTCGTGAGAATCCGGATCCATCCGAGGAAGAAATCAAAGAATACCTGGCAGGAAATCTGTGCCGTTGTTCCGGATACGAAGGACAGCTCCGGGGAATCCAGCAGTTTCTTGCTTATAAAAAAGAGAAAGAAGGTGCAGTATGCAGGTAGTAGGACAACCGGTGATGAAAAAAGATGCAATGGCGCTGGTAACAGGAAAACCGGTCTTTACACAGGATGTGGCTCCGGCTGACTGTCTGGTGGTAAAAGTACTTCGAAGCCCGCATGCCAACGCAAATATTCTGTCAATAAAAACAGATGCAGCAAAGAAGGTTCCGGGAATCGAAGCTGTGTATACCTGGGAAGATGTACCAACCCAGCGTTTTACCATGGCCGGACAGACCTATCCGGAGCCAAGTCCCTATGACCGTCAGATCCTGGATCAGCATGTACGCTATGTGGGGGATCCGGTGGCCATCGTAGCGGGAGAGAATGAGGAGTGCGTAGACAAAGCACTGAAAATCATTAAAGTACAGTACGAAGTTCTACCGGCCATTCTGGATTTTCACAAAGCCAAAGATAATGAGATTCTGGTTCACCCGGAAGAAAACTGGAAAGCATTATGTCCGGTGGGAGCAGATAATAAGCGCAATCTGGTGGCAACAGGAACCAGCGGTTACGGGGATGTGGAAGCCGTTTTCAAAGACTGTGAAGTGATGGTGGAAGAGACCTATCATGTAAAAGCAGATCAGCAGGCGATGATGGAGACTTTCCGTACCTGCTGCTTTATGGATGCTTATGGCAGACTGAATGTGGTGAGTTCCACACAGATCGTCTTTCATGTACGAAGGATCCTGTCCAATGCCCTGGGAATACCAAAATCAAAGATCCGTGTCAGCAAACCGAGAATCGGTGGTGGATTCGGGGCAAAACAGTCGGTGGTAGCGGAAGTTTTCCCGGCTTTTGTCACCTGGAAGACCGGAAAACCGTCTATGATCATTTACAGCAGACAGGAATCCCAGACCGCATCTTCCCCACGGCATGAGATGGAAGTAACCGTACGGCTGGGAGCAATGAAAAATGGTAAGATCCGTGCGATCGATGTATATACGTTATCCAATTCCGGTGCGTATGGGGAACATGGTCCGACAACGGTTGGTCTGTCCGGACACAAATCCATTCCGTTATACGAAGGATCTCTGGAGGCTCATCGTTTTTCCTATGACGTAGTTTACAGTAATGTGATGTCTGCAGGTGCATACCGTGGATACGGAGCAACTCAGGGGCAGTTTGCGGTAGAATCCGCAGTCAATCAGCTGGCGGCAAAGATCGGCATAGATCCTCTGAAGGTTCGTGAGATGAACATGGTACGTGAAGGGGTGCAGATGCATTCTTATTACGATGAGGTAAGTAACAGCTGTGCACTGGATCGTTGTCTAGAGCGTGCAGCAAAGATGATCGGCTGGGAAGACAAATATCCGGCAAGAGATATGGGAAACGGTAAAGTGCGAAGCGTGGGAATGGCCATGTCCATGCAGGGTTCCGGTATCTCCGGTGTGGATGTGGGGTCTGCGGATATCAAACTGAACGAAGACGGTATCTACACCCTTGCAATCGGTGCGGCAGATATGGGAACCGGCTGTGATACGATTCTGGCACAGATGGTAGCAGAATGTATGATGTGCTCGATTGAAAATGTGATCGTCAGCGGTGCGGATACGGATACATCTCCGTATGATTCCGGATCTTATGCATCCAGTACCACGTATATTACCGGACGTGCGGTAGAAAAGGCCTGCAGAAAATTACAGGAACGGATCGTGCAGGAAGCTGCAAAGATCCTGAACTGTGAAAGTGAGGAACTGGAATTCGCCGGAGACAGTGTAAAACGTCTGGCTACCGGTGAGGAAGTTTCTCTTACCCAGATCGGTACCAGTTCCATGTGCGGAAGTATCAATGCCCTGGAAGCTGTGGAAGACAGCAGCTCACCGGTGTCCCCGCCTCCGTTTATGGCAGGTATGGTAGAGATTGAACTGGATAAAGAGACTGGTCATGTAGAGGTTCTTGATTATGTGGCAGTTGTGGACTGTGGTACGGTCATCAATCCGAATCTGGCACGGGTTCAGGTGGAAGGAGGCATTGTACAGGGAATCGGTATGGCACTGTATGAGAATATTCAGTACAGCCCGAAAGGACAGCTGAGAAATAATTCCTTAATGCAGTATAAAGTTCCGACCCGTCTGGATATGGGAAAACTGCGTGTGGAGTTTGAGAGCAGTTACGAACCGACAGGACCGTTCGGGGCCAAATCCATCGGTGAGATCGTTATTAATACGCCATCACCGGCACTGGCGCATGCAATCTATAATGCAACCGGTCTGTGGTTCCGGGAACTGCCGATCACAAGCGAAAAGATTGCGATGGGACTCTTGAAAAAATGAGAATTCGAATGATTTATATGGCGGCTGGAAACAGCCGCCGTTTTGGCAGTAATAAACTATTTTATCCGATCGATGGGAAACCGATGTACCGGCATGTCCTTGAACGGCTGGCTGCAATATGCGAACGGCACAGTGACTGGGAAATTGTGCTGGTCAGCCAGTATGAAGAACTTCTGGAACAGGGAAGAACATTTGCCCACCGGACAGTATTTTCACCGGAAAGCAGGGACGGTGCGTCCTGGACTATAAAAAACGGGCTGAAGGAAGCAGACGATACGGAAGCATTTGTATTTTTTACAGCAGATCAGCCCTGGCTTCGCGAGAAAACTATGGAAGGATTTGTCTGCGAAATGGAAAAACAGCATGCAGACCTGGGCAGTGTCTGTCAGGGTGAAACGCCCGGTAATCCGGTCTGGTTTTCCAGAAAATATCTTCCTGATCTCAGGGCACTCTCCGGAGATCAGGGAGGGAGAAAGATCCTGAAAAAGCATCCGGAAGAGATTCGCTGGTATCCGGTAGCACATGCCAAAGAACTGGAAGATGTGGATTATAATTTTGATAATAATTTGATTGTACCGGACGGGGCATGCTGATATAATAAGGGGGACGCGAAAAGATAAAACATAAAAGGAGATATCCATGAAAAATGAATTGTTTTCCATTGGTCCGATCACAATCTACGGATATGGACTGATGATTGCCATCGGTGTGCTGGCGGCATACTTCAGTGCCACGTACCGGTCGAAAAAATATGCGCTGGATCCGGACAAAGTCTTCTATGTGACGGTCTGGGCGGTGATCGGTGGATTTGGAGGAGCAAAGCTTCTATATCTGATCACGCAACTTCCGGCGATTCTTAAAGATCCTTCCCTTTTGAAAGATGCGCGGAACGGTTTTGTGGTTTATGGAGGAATCATCGGAGGAATCCTTGCCGCATGGCTCTACTGTAAGGTGGCAAAACTGAAATTTATGAAATATTTCGATCTGGTTATGCCGTCGGTGGCACTGGCACAGGGATTTGGACGGATCGGCTGTTTTCTGGCAGGATGTTGTTACGGAAAAGAAACCGAAAGTGCGTTTCATATTATTTTCCACGATTCTGCTTATGCGCCGAACAACGTGCCGTTGATTCCGACTCAGCTGATCTCCAGCGGGCTGGATTTTCTGAACTGCATCTTCCTGATGTGGTTTGCAGGAAAGAAAAAAGGTGACGGACAGGTGGCAGGGCTGTATCTGGTTTGTTACAGTGTGGGAAGATTTGTCCTGGAATTCTTCCGTGGGGATCTGGAAAGGGGAAATGTGGGAAGTCTATCCACATCCCAGTTTATCGCTATTTTCACTGCGATTGCCGGCGTGGTACTGTTTTTCTGGTTTGGAAAGAAAAAGGCACAGGGGCCGGAAAAGAATATACAGGAAGAAAAGGTTGTGTAACTATTCAGCAGCCACTATCCCACGGGGTGTCTTGGCATGAATATGCCAAAATCCTGAGACATACAAGCAAAATGACATCACCGAAGGTAATTTTTAATGCAATTTTTCCTGTATCTGTGAAGGTACTGAACAGTTACAAGGTTACACAAGAGGAATCGGATACCTTCCGCAAATCGCTGGGATTGGATTTGCGGAAGGTATTACTTCTGAAAAACGTTTTGTAAAACAGGAAACCGGAAGAAAGGGAACGACAGGTCAGAAAGGAGACAGTATGGAAGAATCTTATGAAAGTTTTGCCGGTGTATACGATCTGTTCATGGATAACATTGATTATCCGGCATGGTGTACGTATCTGACCGGTATTTTAAAAGAATATGGAATAGAAGACGGACTGATCGCGGAGCTTGGCTGCGGTACCGGAAGTATGACAGAACTTCTGGCAGCTGAGGGGTACGATATGATCGGCATCGACAATTCCCCGGATATGCTGGAGGTCGCCCAGGAAAAACGGGTGGAATCCGGTCTGGATATTTTATATCTGATGCAGGATATGCGGGAATTTGAACTGTATGGAACGGTCAGGGCTGTTGTAAGTATCTGTGACTGTATGAATTATATTCTGGAGGAAGAAGATCTTCTGGAGGTCTTCTGTCTGGCCAACAATTATCTGGATCCGGGCGGAATCTTTGTCTTTGATATGAATACTCCGTACAAATACCGGGAGGTCATCGGCAACACGACGATTGCAGAAAACCGGGAAGAGGGAAGTTTTATCTGGGAAAACTGCTTTGATGAGGAATCACAGGTCAATGAATATGCATTGACATTATTTATTAAAGAAGAGGACGATCTTTACCGGAAGCACGAAGAATTCCATTACCAGAAGGCATATGAACCGGAGAGAGTGAAAGAATTACTGGAGGAAGCAGGACTGAAAGTGGAAGCAATCTACGATGCATTTACCAGAGAACCGGTACGGGAAGACAGCGAGAGAATCTATTTTATTGCGAGAGAGTGTACAAAATAAAGAAATTGCAGAAAGTATGAAAACTTCCTGGAAGCAAGCTTGCGTCAGATTTCTGAACTTTTGACCCTGGTATCATAATAATTATATGAAAGAAAAAGAAAGGAAACAGATATGAGTGATTATATTGTAAGAGCAACCGCAGCCGACGGACAGATCCGCGCCTTTGCGGCTAACACAAAAGATGTAGTGGAGACCGCAAGAAAGGATCATAATACCAGCCCTGTGGCAACCGCGGCTCTGGGACGTCTGCTGACTGGCGGTGCGATGATGGGAATCATGATGAAAGGGGACAAAGATGTTCTGACATTGCAGATCAAGTGTAGCGGACCGATCGGAGGTCTGACGGTGACTTCCGATTCCAAAGGAAGAGTAAAAGGTTATGTAAACCATCCGGAAGTCATGCTCCCGGCGAATGCACAGGGAAAACTGGATGTGGGCGGTGCGCTTGGTCTTGGTGTCTTAAGTGTAATTAAGGATCTGGGTCTGAAAGAGCCGTATGTGGGACAGACGGAATTAAAGACCGGTGAGATCGGAGATGATCTGACCTATTATTTTGCAAGCAGTGAGCAGGTGCCTTCCGCAGTAGGACTTGGCGTACTGATGGAGAAGGATAATACTGTCCGCCAGGCCGGTGGATTTATTGTGCAGCTGATGCCGAACGCAGAGGAAGAAGTGATTGAGAAACTGGAGAAAAACCTGGCACAGATCACTTCTGTTACCGAACTTCTGGATCAGGGTTATACACCGGAAATGCTGCTGGAAAAACTGCTTGGTGATATGGATCTGGAGATCAATGAGAAAGTGCCGACCAGTTTCTACTGCAACTGCGACAAAGTAAGGGTTGGAAAAGTATTGATCAGTCTGGGAGAAAAAGAACTGCAGGGCATGATCGATGACGGTGAAAACATCGAACTGAATTGTCATTTCTGTAACACCAACTATACCTTCAGCGTAGAAGAACTGAAAGAACTGCTGGAACTTGCCAGAAAATAGGCGGAAAGGAAATATATGAGACACGGATTTATCAAAACAGCAGCCGGTACACCGAAGATTCAGGTGGCAGACTGTGTATACAATGCAGGGGAGATTCTGAAGCTGATCCGGCAGATGGAAACCGAGGGTGCAAAGATCATGGCATTTCCGGAGCTTTGTATCACCGGATATACCTGTCAGGATCTGTTCTGGCAGACATTGCTTCTGGACAGTGCGAGAGAGCAGCTGATATGGCTGGCAAAGGAGACCAGTCAGGTGGACGCGCTGATCATTGTAGGCCTTCCATGGGAATATAATGGAAAATTATATAATGTGGCAGCTGTCTTAAACAGAGGAACCATTCTTGGTCTGGTACCGAAGACGAATCTGCCAAATTACGCTGAATATTATGAGGCAAGGCATTTTACACCGGCGGATCAGGACTCCCATATGGTTAAAATTGACGGGGTGGAAGTACCATTTGGAACAAAACTTCTGTTTTCCTGCCCGCAGATGACAGGAATGAAAGTGGCTGTGGAGATCTGCGAGGATCTCTGGGTACCGAATCCGCCGAGCGTGGCTCATGCACTGGCAGGTGCGAATGTGATCATCAACCTGTCAGCAGGGGATGAAATCACCGGAAAAGATACCTACCGGAGAGAACTGGTAAAAGGACAGTCGGCGCGTCTGATCTGCGGTTATATCTATGCAACGGCCGGGGAGGGAGAATCTTCTACGGATCTGGTATTTGGCGGACACAACCTGATCTGTGAAAACGGCTCCATCTTAAAAGAGGCAAAACGTTTTATCAATCAGACAATCTACGGTGATTTGGATATCCGGCGTCTTGTAACCGAGCGAAGGAAAATGACAACTTATCCGCCGGCAGATACGGCCGGTTATCAGGAAATTATATTTACACTGAAGAAAGAAGAAACCAGACTGACCAGAACTTTCCCGAGAAAACCGTTTGTACCGTCCGGAAAAGAAGAAAGGGAAAAACGATGTGACGAGATTCTGACGATTCAGGCAATGGGACTGAAGAAACGTCTGGAACATACTCACAGCCAGAGCGCTGTCATTGGTATCTCCGGCGGACTTGATTCCACACTGGCACTGCTGGTGACAGCCAGAGCCTTTGATTTTCTTGGCATGCCAAGGGAAAAAATCACGGCAGTCACAATGCCGTGTTTCGGAACTACTGACAGAACGTATCGTAATGCCTGCGATCTTACCAAAAAACTTGGTGCGACCCTGCGGGAAGTAGATATCCGTGAAGCCGTAACCATTCATTTCAGGGACATCGGACATGATATGGAAAATCACGATGTGACATACGAAAACTGTCAGGCGAGAGAACGTACGCAGGTGATCATGGATATCGCGAATCAGGCAGGTGGTATGGTGATCGGAACAGGTGACTTGTCGGAACTGGCACTTGGATGGGCAACCTATAACGGAGATCATATGTCCATGTATGCGGTTAATACGTCAATTCCGAAGACACTGGTACGCCATCTGGTGCGGTATTATGCGGATACCTGTGGAGATGATCGTCTGTCCGAGATTCTGCTGGATATTCTGGATACGCCGGTAAGCCCGGAGCTGCTTCCGCCAAAAGACGGCAAGATCGCACAGAAAACAGAAGATCTGGTGGGACCGTATGAACTGCATGATTTTTTCCTTTATTATATGCTTCGTGCAGGATATGAGCCGGATAAGATTTTCCGGATCGCAGTGCAGACTTTTGACGGTGTGTATGACCGGGAAGTGATCCTGAAATGGTTAAAGAATTTTTACCGGAGATTCTTTATGCAGCAGTTTAAGCGCTCCTGTCTGCCGGATGGACCGAAAGTCGGTACAGTAGCCGTATCGCCAAGAGGAGACCTGAGGATGTCCAGCGATTCCTGTGTGCGTATCTGGATGGATCAGGTGGAAAAACTGTCATAATAGTGAAAACGGATGGATAACTTCTGAAAATGTATTTTGCAGTCAGTAAGAAGGGAAAGGAATAAGACGGCAGATGAAGGAAACGAGAGAACAGATGAAACGTCTGATGGAAAAGATACAGATGCCGGAAGAAGGAATTGCACAGATTCTGGAGGCAAGAAAAGAACTGGAAGAAGCAGATCACTGGGATGTGATCGTACAGACGGCAGAGCAGGTGATGGCAGCAGACGGAGAACTTTCCATTCTTACCCAGGCACTGGCAGAGACAGAAGCCAGAGAAGAAGCACTGGGAGTGAACCGCTATCTTCTGGATGCACTGATGTTATGGTGCTGCTGGGAAGAAGTGAAAGTGCGTTATGAAAAACAGGGACTGCCTGTGGAAATTTACTATAAGAGTCTGGAAGATATGAAGTGGAAAATGCTGGAGTGTTATGAGATTCATGGCGTATACGGCAATTTTGTAGGTCACTGGTATGACGGATTCTTCAATCTGACCAGGTTCGGACTGGGACGTCTGCAATTTGAACTGCGCCCGTTTGAGGGAAAGAAAGACTGTGGACTGGATGGTGTAAGGATTCATCCCGGGGATACTGTCATTAATATGCATATTCCATCCGCAGGTCCGATGAAACCGGAGCTTCTGGAGGATGCCTTTGCACGGGCAGAAGCATTTTTCAAAGACTACTTTCCGAAAGACTACAGGGTGTTTGGTGTGGAATCCTGGCTGATCGATCCGGATCTGGTACAGATTCTTCCGGAAGGGAATATGAAAGCGTATGCCAGGCGTTTTCATTTGATTGACACAGAAAAAAGTGATGAGATTTTCCCGGATGGCTGGAGAGTATTTGGTGCAGAATGGAAGAAGAAACCGGAAGAATTGCCCCGGAAGACCGGGCTGCAGAGAGCAATTGCAGACTATCTGCAGCAGGGAGGCAGACTGGGAAGCGGCTATGGCATATTTATCCGGAAATAATAACGGGATGGAAGCTATTGCTGCAGAACAGAAGCTTTGGCAAGGGCACTTTTGATGGCTTCTAAAAGCAACATGGAAGTATATTTGTTATCGTCTTCGTAGGTGATATCTTCCAGAGACTGTTTTTCATAAATCTGGGAGGCGAGTTCTTCGAGTGCTGGTTCCATCAGTGGATACATGGCAGCGGTGGATTCACTTAAGTTTACCAGTTCGATGGAATTGATGTGGTTGCTGTCTACAGTTACCTGCACATCGAAGGTATTGTCATTCAGTTCAATGGCGGTGCTATAGACGCCCGGAAGATATTGCCCGGTGAGGGCAGAAGTTGTCTGAACAGAGGAAGCGGTTTCTTTGTCTTTTGATGGTCCGAACATGATCAAAAGAAGAATGATCATCAGGAGACCGAGTAGGAGAAAGATAGCGGTATAGATCACTTCTTTCATATGTAGTACAACAATCCTGGTTTTGGAACTCATAGTACACACTCCTTTTCCGATGCTTTTCTATAGTGTATGAGAAATGGTGTGATTTTATGAAATATGGGCTTTCGGAAAATTGAATGGGAAACTTTCAGTAGTACAAGAAGAAACAGGGGGAAGAAACGATGGGAATGGATGCCTGTATGCTGTGTCCGAGAATGTGCGGCGTAGACCGGGAGTCCGGAGAGAAAGGTTATTGCGGAATGGACGGAAAACTGCGGGCGGCGAGGGCTGCACTTCATATGTGGGAAGAACCCTGTATCTCAGGAACACGGGGATCTGGTGCTGTATTTTTTTCCGGCTGCAGTCTGCGGTGTATTTTCTGCCAGAATTATGAAATCGCACAAGGAAACTGTGCCAGGGAGATTTCCGGGGATCGTCTCAGTGAGATTTTTCTGGAACTTCAGGAACAGGGAGCAGCGAATATCAATCTGGTAACGGCGACACATTTTGCACCGGCTGTGATCGGAGCTCTGAAAAAGGCAAAAGCACAGGGAATGTATCTGCCGGTGATCTACAATTCCAGTGGTTATGAACGGGTGGAAACGGTGCAGATGCTTGAAGAAGTCGTGGACGTGTGGCTGCCCGATTTTAAATATATGGATCCGGAGCTTGCCTTTGCCTGTTCGAAAGCGAAAGATTATCCGGAAGTTGCGGTGGCAGCGATCCGGGAGATGATGTTGGCCGGAGGAAGGTGCGAATACGATGACAACGGTTATATTCAGAAAGGTGTGATCGTCCGCCATCTGATCCTGCCGGGCCATACGAAAAATTCCATAGCAGTGCTTGATGAGTTATATGAAACATATGGAAAGAACCTGACCATCAGTCTGATGAATCAGTATACCCCACTTCCTCAGGTGCGTGATGTCCCGGATCTGAACCGGAGAGTGACAAAACGGGAGTATGAAAAGGTACTTGATCATGCACTGGATCTTGGTATTACACAGGGGTTTTTTCAGGAAGGCGGGACAGCAAAAGAAAGTTTCATTCCACTTTTTGACTATGAAGGGTTATAATGCAATCAAACAGAACGGGAAGCTACATATTCCGTGTGAACCAATCAGAAAAATGTAAAACACAGTTACGACCCCTGCCGGTAAAAAGACAGGGGTCGAACTGTCAGAGAGAAGAAGACAGACGAAAAGATGCTGAGCGCAGGCAGAAACAGGAACAAAAAAAGGAGGAAAAGATCCATGGCACTGCAATTTGTACCAGGTAATTCGGGAGCTGGAAAATCTTTTCAGTTATATCAGAAAATCTTACAGGAAGCCGGAACACATCCGGAGAGAAAGTATCTGGTGATCGTACCGGAACAGTTTACGATGCAGACACAGAAGGAACTGGTAGCTTTGAGTCCCCGTCATGGAATCATGAACGTGGATATTTTAAGTTTTGACCGTCTGGCACACCGGGTATTCGCGGAAGTAGGCGGTGATCAGACACCTGTTCTGGAAGACGTGGGGAAAATTCTTGTACTGGAACGCGTGGTGCAGGAACAGAAGAAAAAGCTGGGAGTTTTGGGTAGCAGTCTGGAAAAACTGGGAACCGTCAGTGAGATGAAATCACTGTTATCTGAGCTGATGCAGTACGATATTCATCCGGAGGAACTGGATGAGATCGGTAATCTGGCGAAAGAAAAACCGTTGCTGTATCACAAATTAAAGGATGTGCAGACCATTTATCAGGGTTTTTCCGAGTTCTTGAGAAAACGGTATATCACGGCGGAGGAAGTTCTGGATCTGTTGTGTGAGAAAATCGGAAGTTCCCGACTGGTGAGAGACAGCTGGATCGCTCTGGATGGATTTACCGGATTTACTCCGGTACAGAATAAATTACTGCGGGAACTGCTGAAACTGGCACAGCAGGTATGGGTGACGGTGACGCTGGAGGAAAAGGTGTCCGTGGCACAGTTAAAACGTCCGCAGCATCTGTTTCGGATGAGTGGGGAGATGATGGAATCTCTGACCAGAATGGCAGCGGAAGAACGGGTGGAAGTCTTGGATCCCTGGTGGGTGCGTCCGGGAGAAAACAGCCGTTTTTGCAAGGCACCGGCACTGGAATTTCTGGAACAGCATCTGTTTCGATATGATAAACGGCAGTACCGGAAGGAACAGGAAGAGATACAGATTTTTCAAGCTGCAAATCCAAAAGAAGAGATGGAAGAAATCGCCAGAAGGATTCGCCTGCTGGTGCGGACAAAGGGCTACAGGTATGGGGACTTTGCCGTGATCACAGGGGATATGGCGACGTATGGAAGTTATGCCAGACAGGTCATGGAACAGTGTGAGATTCCCTGCTTTATCGATGAAAAACATTCTATTCTGATGAATCCGTTTGTGGAGTATATCCGGGCGGCTGTCAATCTGGTGGTGGAGTATTTTTCCTATGAGAGTATGTTCCGTTATCTTCGCTGTGGGCTGTCCGGGATTCCGGTTTATCAGGTGGATCAACTGGAAAATTACTGTATCGCTGTGGGAATCCGCGGGGAAAAACAGTGGAAGGATCACTGGGTAAGACGGTACCGGGGGATGGAAGAAGGCAGTATCGAAGGAATCAACCAGATCCGGGAACAGGTCTGGGAAAAGATCGGTCCTTTTGCGGAGTATATGAAAGAAAAAGAGCACACAGTGGAAGAACGGACACGGATGCTCTATGAGATGATCGTAAAAGATGATATTCAGGAACGGTTATCTGAGAAAGAACAGGAATTTGCTACACAGGGCGATCAGGCGATGGTGAAAGAATACAGCCAGATTTACGGAATGATCATGGAACTTCTTGATAAGATGGTGCAGATGCTTGGCAGTGAGACGATCACGGCGAAGGAGTACGGACAGCTTCTCGATGTGGGATTCCAGGAGATGCGGGTGGGCATCATTCCACCGACGGCAGATCAGGTACTGATCGGTGAGATGGAGCGTACCAGACTGAAAGACATCAAAGTACTGTTCTTTGCAGGCGTCAACGACGGAATCATCCCGAAACACGAAGGGAAGGCAGGTCTGCTGTCTGAGTCAGATCGGGAATTTCTCGACAGCCGTCAGGTAGCACTGGCACCTACAGCAAGAGAATCCATGTATATCCAGCGTTTCTATCTATATCTGAATCTGACGAAACCTTCCCGGTGTCTGTATCTTTCTTACGCTCAGTCAAATGCACAGGGGCAGGCACAGAGTCCAGCGTATCTGATCGCGCTGATTCTTCGGATGTATCCGAAACTGGTGATTCAGGATAATCCGAAAGACGAGATCAGCCAGATGCAGATGGCACAGCAGGCAACGGAGATTCTTCTGGAAGGACTTCGAAAGGATGGAGAACAACAGCAGAACGATGGCTGGAGGGAACTGTTTTCCTGGTATCTGCGGTCAAAAGAGTGGAAGGAGCAGTGTCTTCGCTGGATCCAGGCGGCATACGAGGGCGCACCGGAGAGTAGCATCGGAAAAGCGGCGGCGGTGGCACTTTACGGGAAAGAATTGGAAAACAGTGCGACGGAACTGGAACGGTTTGCAGCCTGTGCCTTTGCACATTTTCTGCAGTATGGTCTGAAGATCGAGGAACGACAGGAATACGAATTTCGTCAGGCGGATCTGGGCAATGTGATCCATCAGGCACTGGAACAGTTTTCACGAAATCTCAAAAAAAACCAGCTGACATGGCGTAGTCTGACGGATCAGGAACGGGATCAGCTGATTGATACGAGTGTGGAGGAAACCATTCACGACTATGGCAATACGATTCTGGAGAGCAGTGCAAGAAACCAGTATATGATCCTGCGTGTAAAACGGATCCTGCGGCGGACGGTCTGGGCACTGCAGCAACAGCTGAAAGCAGGAAAATATGAACCAAGTCGGTTTGAAATCTCTTTTTCTATGGAGGAAGATCTGAAAGCATCGAATTTTCAGTTATCGGAGGATGAGCGTCTGCGCCTGCGGGGGCGGATTGACCGGGTGGACCGCTATGAGGAGGACGATACGATCTATGTGAAAGTCATTGATTATAAGTCCGGCAATACGGCTCTGGATCTTACTTCGGTGTATCACGGACTGCAATTGCAGCTTATCGTATATCTGAATGCAGCACTGGAGCTGGAAGAAAAGAATCATCCGGGAAAACATGCAGAACCGGCGGGGATGTTTTATTATCATGTCAAAGATCCATTGGTGGATGGAAAACCTGGGGATGAGGAAGAAGAGATTGAACGAAAACTGCTGGAAAAATTAAAGGTGGACGGACTGGTCCGGGCAGAAGAAAAGATCTTAAAGGATCTGGATCGGGAACTGGAAGCAGGGAAAAAATCGCTGGTGATCCCGGCAGCTTACAATAAAAACGGCAGCCTTTCAAGTCGTTCCAAAACGGCAAGCAAAGAACAGTTCGAAGAACTCTGTGCCTATGTCAACGATAAGATCCGTGAAAATGGAACACGGATCCTTGGCGGGGAGATGGAGAAAAATCCATATAAATTAAAACAACGGACCGCCTGCGACTATTGTAGCTTTAAGGAGATCTGCGGATTTGATGAAAAGCAGGAGGGAAACAGTTTCCGGAGACTTCCGACATTTTCCGATGAGGAACTGTGGAAGAAAATGAGAGAGAAAGGGGAGAAGAAAGATGGAAATGAAGTGGACACCGGAACAGCAGAAGGTCATTGAACTGCGGGACAGAAATATCCTGGTCAGTGCGGCGGCAGGATCCGGTAAGACCGCTGTTCTGGTAGAACGAATCCTGGGAAAACTGACCAGAAAAGATCATCCCATCGATATCGATCAGCTGCTGATTGTGACATTTACCCGGGCAGCAGCCGGAGAGATGAGGGAGAGACTGACGGAAGCTGTGGAGAATTATCTGGAACAGGATCCGGAAAATGAACATCTGCAAAGACAGCAGACGTTGATCCACAACGCACAGATCACGACGATCGACGGATTCTGCTCTTATGTGATCCGGAACTATTTTCACACCATCGATCTGGATCCCGGATTTCGTACAGCGAATGAGGGAGAGATCAAACTGCTGAAACAGGATGTGGCAAAAGAGGTGCTTGAGAGCAGTTACCAGGAGAGAACCGAAAGTTTTGACCGTTTTGTGGAGAGTTTTGCCACCGGAAAAAGCGATGAGGTGCTGACGGAACTGATTCTCCGGATGTATGAGTTTGCCATGAGTAATCCCTGGCCGCTGGAATGGCTGGACAGCTGTACGAAGGCATACGAGATCCGGACAAAGGAAGAGCTGGTGTCCTGTATGTGGATGAAAAAACTGTGGGAGGATGCCGGACACCTGCTGGATCAGATCACTTATCTTCAGGAACGGTGCGAAGAAGTGATCTACAGTCCCGGCGGACCATATATGTACGGAGAAGCGTTGGAACAGGATCTTTTGTTTCGAAGAGATCTGGAAGAGGCTTTCGCATCACAGGATTTTGACGGATGCAGAGTCCTGCTGGATAGCTGGAAGCCAAAAGCACTGTCACGAAAGAAAGATGACAGTGTGCAGGAGGATAAGCGGGAGCTGGCGAAGAACCTGCGGGATCAGGCAAAAGATGCTGTGAAAAAACTGCGGGAGAATTATTTTTATGAGACAACGGAGGAAGTGCTGGAAGAACTGGAACTTTGCAGGGAGCCGGTGCAGGAACTGATTCGTCTGACCCGGCAGTTTATCGAGACATTTTCGGAAAAAAAGCGGCAGAAAAATATCGTTGATTTTACAGATATGGAACACTTTGCGCTGGAGATCCTGGTCAAAAAAGAAGACGGGGAGATCCGGTATACCCAGGCAGCGGATGAGTTTTCCGATCGTTTTGAGGAAATCCTGATCGATGAGTACCAGGACAGCAATCTGGTGCAGGAGACTTTGTTGCAGAGTGTGTCACAGCTTCGCTTCGGGCGGCATAATCTGTTCATGGTGGGCGATGTGAAGCAGAGTATCTACCGGTTCCGCCTTGCCAGACCGGAACTTTTTATGGAAAAATACGAAACCTACAGTCTGGAAGACAGTGTATGTCAGAGGATCGACCTACACAAAAACTTCCGAAGCAGAGACGGGGTGCTCGAAGGGGTCAATCAGATCTTTTACCGGATCATGGGAAAGGATCTGGGAGCGGTGGAATACGATGCAGATGCGGCATTGTATCCGGGTGCGGTATTTGAAGAAAAGCCGGAGGGAGTACCGGAAGAACCGGCGTGCCAGGTGCTTGTGGCACAGACCGGCACGGACGGTATGGATGAGAAGATGCAGGAACAGAGTGATCAGGAGCTGGAAGCACGGATGATCGGAGAAAAGATCCGCAGCATGGTGGGAACAGAACTGGTCTGGGATAAGAAAGAAAAACAGTATCGTCCCGCACGTTATCAGGACTGTGTGATCCTGCTTCGGACGATCACCGGCTGGGCGGAAAACTTTGTCAATGTGCTGATGGACATGGGAATCCCTGCCTATGCTACCTCAAAAACAGGATATTTTTCCACGACAGAAGTACAGACGATCCTGAACTATCTGCGGATCCTGGATAATCCGATGCAGGAGATTCCATTTACCGGTGTCCTGTTATCGCCGTTAGGCGGGTGCAGTGCAAGAGAGCTGGCACTGTTAAAAGCCTGCTATCCGCAGGAGAAAATCTATGGCTGTGTCTGGAACTATCTGCAGGAGGGACAGGACGGGGAGTTGTGTGAAAAACTTGGCAATTTCTGGTCTGTCTATAAAAAACTCCGTGAAAAGGTTACTTATACGCCGATCCATGAACTGATCGGAGAGATTCTGACAAAGACCGGGTATGGGTTATACGCGGGTGCGATGCCCGGCGGTGCACAACGGCGGGCAAATCTGCAGATGTTGGTGGAAAAAGCCATGGAATATGAGAGCACCAGTTACCGTGGTTTGTTTAATTTTATCCGGTATGTGGAACAATTGCAGAAATATCAGGTGGATTTTGGTGAGGTCAATATCCGTGGAGAACAGGAAGATACGGTGCGGATCATGAGTATCCACAAAAGTAAGGGGCTGGAGTTTCCGATTGTCTTTGCGGCAGGGATGGGGAAACGGTTTAATATGTCCGATGCCAGCACCGGTCTGGTGATCCATCAGGATCTGGGAATCGGGATGCAGGCGGTAGACCCCAAGGAACGGACGCAGGCATCGTCACTGGTACGACAGGTGATCCAGAAGCAGATCCGGCTGGAAAGTCTGGGTGAGGAACTGCGTGTGTTGTATGTGGCACTCACAAGAGCAAAAGAAAAGTTGATCCTTACCGGAACGGTGAAAAAGATAGAGGACTACCAGGCAGTGCAGGCGGAGGCGCGGGAATGGCAGGAAGAGAAACTTCCTTACGGGATGCGGGAAGGTGCACGTTGCTACTGGGACTGGATCTTTCCTGCGCTTGCAGGAGAGAACGGAGAATTTCCGGCAGAAGTGCTTGAGATGGAACATCTGATCACGGATCAGGTGACAGACAGGGAAGACCGGGTACGGCAAAGAGTCGTATATGAAACCTGGGATCCACAGGAGGTGTTTGATGCGAAGATCCGCAAAGATCTGGAAGAGAAATTTTCCTATGTGTATCCGTATGGATACTTACAGGAGATTCCGGCGAAGGTCAGCGTATCAGAGCTGAAAAAACAGGGCAGAGAGGAGCCGGAGGAAGAGACCGTCTATCTGTATGAGGAGAAAGAACAGGAACCAATCATTCCCGATTTTATGAAGGAGAGCAGGGAGCCGCTGTTGCAGGGCGCAGCAAGGGGAACCGCATATCACCGGATCCTGGAGTGCCTGGACTATTCAAAAGCAGATTCGCAGCAGGCAATCGAGAAGCAGATTGAAGAACTGTTGAAGGAAGAAAAGATCAGCAAAGAGGCGGCCAAAGTGGTGCGTTCCAGTCAGATCAGCTGGTTTGTGCGTTCAGCTGTGGGAAAACGGATGAAAGAAGCCTTTGTGCTTGGCACGCTGCACCGGGAACAGCAGTTTGTGATGAGTATCGATGCCAGTGAGAGAAATCTCGCGTGGAATCAGGGCGAGCAGATCCTGGTGCAGGGAATCATCGATGCTTTCTGGGAAGAGGCGGACGGCCTGGTGCTGGTGGATTATAAAACTGACCATGTAAAAGAGGGACAGGAACTGATCGACCGGTATCAGAGACAGATGCATTATTACAGTCAGGCGTTGGAACGCGCGTATGGAAAAAAGGTAAAAGAGTGTTATTTATATTCATTTGCGCTTGGAAAAGCGGTTGCTGTGGAGGTGTAACCTCCGCGGCAGCCGCTTTTTGTAGATATTTAGAAGAAGTCTTAAGATATTTTAAAGATTCCCAGGATTTGTTGACATCTAATATTATACGATGTATAGTATTAAATGCAAAACAACATACGGTCCGGGAAACCGGGAGAAAGGTATGAGCGGAGTCTTTTCGTGAAAACAGATCGGGAAAGGGTTCGAACATACAGAAAAAAGAAAAAGGGGTGCGATATGGTATTTAATACAGGAGCGGCTCTTTTGGATGCCATTGTTCTTGCCGTTGTCTCGAGAGAGAAGGAAGGCACTTACGGATATAAGATCACACAGGATGTGCGGAAGGTTATCGACATTTCCGATTCCACCCTGTATCCGGTGCTTCGCAGGCTGCAGAAAGATCAGTGCCTGATGGTCTATGATCTGGAATGTGCGGGGCGCAACCGGAGATATTATAAAGTAACCGAGCAGGGACTGGCCCAATTGGGGTTATACAAAGAGGAGTGGAAGAGATATTCATCCAATATTTCCATGGTTTTTGAGGGAGGAATCAACAATGAATCGTGAGCAGTTTATTGCACAATTAGCGAGACTTCTGCAGGATCTGCCGCCGGCAGAACGGCAGGAAGCCATTCGCTATTATCAGGAATATTTTGACGATGCCGGGGAGGAAAACGAGGATGCGGTGATCCAGGAACTGGGAAGTCCGGGAAAAGTAGCAGCAAGCATCAAGGCAAACCTGCAGTATGGCGGATCGACATTCGGAGCGAATGATACCGATATGGAAAATACAGGGACAGAAAGTCAGACGAAGGACGCCGATGGCTGGCAGCAGAATGGGCAGACAATGAACAGATGGAATCAGAGTACACAGCAAGGCTGGCAGAATAGCAGTACGCAAAGCCCGTATGCGATGCAGGCGAGAAAACCGAAACGCGGTGTTGGCGGATGGGCACTGCTCATCATTATACTGGTCTTTGCATCTCCGATGCTTCTCGGCGTTGGCGGTGGAGCACTTGGCATTTTTATCGGAATCCTGGCAACCGTATTTGCCCTGTGGATCAGCTTTTTCGCCGTAGCGATTGGAATGATCGGAGGCGGGATCGCCGTTCTGATCAAAGGGATCCTTCATGCGATCAGTTCACCGGCAGCCGGACTGGTAAGCATGGGCGGCGGTCTGATCTGCATCGCACTGGGAATCTTATGCGCAGTATTTTTCCTGTGGTTTACCTTTCAGCTGTGTCCGCGTGTATTACGTACCACGCTGAATTTTATCTCAAGAATCGTACATAAAGGAAAGGAGGCAAGGGCGGAATGAAGCGTTTGAACAAAGGGTTACTTGTAACCAGCGGAATCTGCGGGGGACTCGGGCTTGCCCTTCTGATCTGCGGGATGCTTCTCGGAGGAATCCGGGGAGAAAATGATCTGGTGGATGCACTTTCCATCAACAGCGGGGATTTTCAGGAGATGAAAGATGAGGTTATGAGTGAAATCAGTGACCATACCAATTTTGATCCGGTTAACTGGTTTGTGAAATGGGTAACGGATATATTTTAAGCGTGGGTCCGAAAAAATAACAGAGAGTAAAAATTTATATGATAAAAGGAGAATCAGAATATGGAAAATAAGAGATTATATCGTTCCTCAACCAATTATATGATCTGTGGAGTCTGCGGCGGAATCGGAGAATATTTTAACATCGATCCGACGCTGGTGAGACTGGCATGGGTGATCTTTTCCTTTATGGGAGGATCCGGAATCCTTGCGTACATCATCGCATCGATCATCATTCCGAAATAAAGAACAACGTGAATAGAAAGAGAAAAAAAGGTCATACTTCAAGAGAAAAGGAGTGTGACTTTTTTTATGGGAAAAGAGAAAAAGATAAGCCGGGAGGATATCGCAAAGATGAGCCGGGAAGAGCAGATGAAATATGAGATCGCGCAGGAACTAGGACTTCTCGATCAGGTGCTTGAAGAAGGGTGGAAGACTCTGTCTGCAAAAGAGACAGGAAGAATCGGTGGGATCATGAACCGGAGACGAAAGCAGAAAGAAAAAGAAGGCGGGGTCAGTCATGGAAAAGAGCAGTAAACGCCTGATGCCAGAGATCAGCAAGGAGCGTATTGCCATGTGGCGTCAGATGAATCCCGTCGGTCGTGATCGCATCGACTCCTTCCTGGCGAGCTGCCTGTCGGAGGATTGAGTCCGTCGTGATAAAATGAGCAGAATAAGAGAGTGCCAGATCGTGGATGATCTGGCTTTCTTTTTCGATATACGGATGCCAGGCGGAGTATTCTGCCGGTTCATCAAAAAGAAACGGTTCCAGTAACAGGATGGTGGAAGTATGCTGGCATAAAAGATCCAGCACTTCCCGGTAAAAAGCAGAAAACTCCAGAGGAATCCTGGAGTGAGAAGTAAAAAGTTCCACGGGGATATCATTGACTCCGGCAAGGAGGGTGATCGCATCCCAATGACCGCCGATCCCGTCCCGACGGAGCATCTGTAACACCCGTTCAATGGTAAATCCTTCATGTCCCCGATTTACAAATCTGGCGTCTACATATTCCGGTCTGCGGGCAAGGAGAGAGACATAGCCGTATCCAAGATTGGCAGGATCAAAAAGATGATCCGCATCGGTGATGCTGTCGCCCAGAAAAAGATACTGCTTCATATAATTCCTCCTTTGGTCATAATATTAGTTCGTGCTGTTTGTCAGCAGGGTATTTAGATTTAATTTTAAGATCCGGTCAAACTGTGTCAGCGAAGTATAGCGATAGCCATATGCAGCGGATTCAAACAGTACATAGAGATCGTCACCATCCACATAGATCTGTTCGAGTTTTGACGGAAAACGGATCTTCTGCAGCATGGTGTCTTCTTCAAGAAGCATCTGCAGAGAATTCGGAAATACTTTCAGAGATCCCGGGAGCACCCCGTAAGAATGAGAGGTGAGGATCCTGTTTTTATAAAATGCCACACCCTGTGCCCGTTCTGTGATCACGCGCATCCCGGATGGCAGGGCAAGTGGTGTCAGCGAATCCACACCCAGCTGACCGGTTGTTATCGTGTCATCATCGACGGTACTGGTCTGTAAGGTTCCATCTTCGGTGATATCATATTCTTCCAGTACGCTTGCAGAATTGGAAGTATAATAACCGATATATAATGCATTATTATGATAGGTCAGAAAAGAATTTCGTGTAATTGCATACAGATCGTAAGACTGCGAGTAGGAAATCGGCTGATCGCCATTCTGAAAACAATAGCTTTTCAGCTGTTCCAATGTGATTGCATTGACCTGTGGAATACCACGGGACATACAGGAGATCCAGATGTTGTTATGAATCGTATCGTATGCGATCCCGCCGACATGGGATTTATTTCGAAGAACAATTTCTTTTACAAATTCATGGGTCTTTTTATCGATGACGTAGATGACAGAGTTATGCGTATTGGTATGACAGTAAGCAGTGACCAGAAGGTAATCTTCGGTAACGGCAAGTCCCTGGGGAGTCATGGAAGTACAGATGGAAGAAGTATTTTTTTCTCCGAAAACCTGTGTTTCTGTAGCATTAAGTCCAGGAATAATATAAGTACCATAATCAATTTCGGTAGCACGTCCGTATAAAGCTGCCCGTTTGACCTCCGGTGTCAGGGAAAGCAGATCCCGTCGGCTCTTAAAACTGTAGATTTCTTCCTGCACGGTACCGGTAGCCATTGCCTCACGTTCCACCCGTCTGGTATATGCAGAAAAAAGGAGAATATATGAGGTAACTCCGATTCCGACCACAAGGAAAAAGACGAATATCCAGAAAATCCGGCGATGCTTTTTTGTGGATTTATTTTCTTTTTTGTGCCTGTTTTTCATAAGTTGTCTCCCAAGATGTGATGATACTGTCAATCTAACTATTCAACTGAAAAGTTACCCGTTAATCATATCTTATTTTAAGAAAAAATACAATTAAATATATAATATTCCTGAGTGGTTTAAAAATCTCCGGATAAAATGAGGAAGGGCCGATACCCTTTCGGATACCGGCCAATATGAAAAAGGAAATCTAAAAATAACTGTTACCACTTAATGAGGGGGAGGGTGTCACAACAGGCGATGTTGTGACATCCTTTAACAAAGTGTGGTTCGCTTTGTTGAGTATTATATTACATGGAAAATGTGATAAAAATGTGTCTATGTAATGAAGACTTTATAAAATTTCAAAAAAAAACAGAAAGAAATTCTTTAGATTTTCAAACCGCGATATCGGTTGATGCATGCATAGACTTCCTGGATTCGTGGCATGGCGAGGTTCGGAGCAAGCCGACCGCCCTCGGAGAGAATCTCGAGTCCTCTGTCGGATAATTCTGTATCAAGTCGATCTATGATCTGCTGCAGTGTGTCTTTCCCATTAAAAAGCCGACGTTCCGCATAGCAGAGAATAGCTGAAAGTGCCTGGATCTGTTCCGGGTCAGCCAGCTGTTCAAGACAGCGCAGATCGATGGTATCGTGATTGACGGAGATACTGTCCATACCGAGTACCTTCATCTTCAGACGGCGATCCGGACGGAAAGCGGGATCAGGCTGAATCACACGGCGATAGTCTGCAACAGCACCTGCAGGAGCGGAGGGCTGAATAGAAGGGAAAGCTTCCGCTTCTTTTTTGGCAAATGCTGTGATATCCACTGGTTTGTAATGATCCATCTGTAAAATCGTATCTGCTACATGAAAATAAGATCCCGAACTACCGGCAACCAGAATCGAGGAGATTCCCTGTGTATCACTCAACCATTGCACACGCTCAATGAATGGTGTGATCGGTTCCTGATTGCGGTTGACTACCCGCTGCATCAGTTCATCGCGAATCATAAAGTTTGTAGCACTGGTATCCTCATCGATCAGAAGCAGGTGACTTCCCGTTTCCAGTGCTTCGATGACATTAGCGGCCTGAGAAGTACTTCCACTGGCATCTTCCGAATAAAAGGAATGGGTATCCTTGTGGTTCGGCAGATCATTGATAAAGAAAGAAATGTCTGTGTGTTTGATGCTTCGACCGTCCTCGGCACGGATCTTTACTGCGTCATCTCTGGTGATCACATATTCTCTTCCGTCTCCCGCAATATGGTTATAGACACCCAGTTCGAGCGCTTCAAGCAGAGTGGATTTGCCGTGATAACCGCCACCCACGATCAGCGTGATACCACACGGGATCCCCATACCGGTCAGCGGACCGTGGTTTGGAAGATGTAGTGTGACTGCCATGGAATCCGGTGAGACAAAGGAAATTCCGTTTTTCATCGGAAGAGGAGACACGCCGGATTCCCGCGGAAGAACAGCACCGTTTGCGACAAAAGCGGTAAGATTTCGTGCAGCCAGTTCTTTTCGGATAAAGGTCTGATCTTCGGCAAGTGCCCGCACCTGTTCCAGCTTCCGTGCATCCAGATTCCGGTAAAAAAGAGAAGCTTTCACACAGACCGGAAGAAAATCAAAGAGAATCTTGATCAGTTCTCCGGAATTGACCGTCCGTCCGTTTGCAGGAAAACCGACCTCCAGACGAAGAGTCAGATCACCGTTTTTTGCATCCATCGTGCAGGCGGAACGCTCCAGGATTTCCTGGCCGGGTCTTGAGATGGAGATCAGACCGCTTTTTCCGGAACCTTTGGCGCGAAAACTGTATTTTTCAATGTGCGCAGCAAATCCACGGATCAGCTGATCCTGAAGCGCGATCCGCATCTCGCGTGTCGCATACAGAGTCTCCGGGAAACCTGCCTGAGCACCTTTGATATGAAGGCTGAGCTTCGACGGTGCGGCAAAGGGATCGCCCTGTACATGGTCGATAGAGAGTACATAGCCCGGAAAACGGTAACTGCCCTTTGTGTCTTTATACGCCGGATAACTTTTACGGTTGATCCGGAAAAGAAGATCTTTCAGATCCTGAGAAGTATTTATCATGGTATTCATCCTTTCTGGAAAATTCCTTTGATACGGGATTGTTCCGTACGTCGTCCTCTTTTAACCCCGGTATCATTCCATAAAACAGTATAACAATATTGTAAAATACAGACAAGCGGGAAGAAGGACTTTTGTTTACGAGATTTTGCAGTTATAATAAAGAACAGAAAACGTTCAAAAATGAGCAGAAGGAGAAATGGGATGGAGATCGAAAGAAAATATCTGATCAAAAAACTGCCGGAAGATCTGGCACAATATCCGCATATGGAGATGGAACAGGCGTATCTTTGCACGGAACCGGTGGTGCGGGTGAGAAAAGAAGGAGAGGATTATGTGCTGACCTACAAGTCCAAAGGACTGATGGTGCGGGAAGAATATAATCTGCCACTGACAAAAGAGTCTTATGAACATCTGCTGGAAAAAGCGGACGGAACGGTGATCACAAAAACCCGTTATCGCATCCCGGAGAAGAACGGACTGACGATTGAACTGGATGTTTTTCACGGAAGATATGGAGGACTGCTTCTTGCAGAAGTGGAGTTTGCAACCGAGGAGGAGGCAAACAGCTACTGTCCACCGGATTGGTTCGGAGAGGACGTTACGATGTCCAGTGCGTACCATAACAGCACGCTGAGTCAGAAAAAATAAAGAACAGAACGAAAAAGAGACTATTTTGTGATGCTTTCAAGGGGATACCTCAGTTTTCACAAAACAGTCTCTTTTTTACAAGAGCAACGGGTCAAAGTCTGTGCTTTTACAAAAACGTATCGACTGTCGCGATTCGTCAGGTATCACGAAAATCAAACAGATCTTTCACCGGAACTTCCAGAACATCTGCAATATCAAAAAGTTTATTCAGAGAAATTGATGTTTTTCCATTTGGTGCCTCAATATTGCTGATATGTGTACGGCTGAGGTTTGTTGCCTCTGCCAGTTCTGCCTGTGTAAGTCCACGAAGTTTGCGATAATAAGCAATGGTCAGACCGAGAAGCCGAAACTCATTGATGCGTTTATAGTCCATATTCCTGTTCCTTTCTCCATACAAACAGACGTATCGCCTGTGTTTCTCTTAGCGTACAGCAGAATATATTGAAAAGAAACAATGTGAGAATTTGCAAATATAAAGTAAAATATTGCAAAATAGAGAAGGAATTTTAAAAATGCAAGAAAAGGACAGGCAGGTACACAGTTTCAGACTATTTTTCTTCTGTATCAGGAGAAGAGTTCATTCTGGGAGGACGGTAATGATAGACATCCTCATAAGATTCGAGTTCCGCTTCACTGACCGGCGCGGACGGAATCAGTCCGGTGCAGTCATGCGTGGATGCCGCATTGGACAGATAATCATAGGAATCGATCAGTTTCTGGTTTTCTTTCTCTTTCATGGGCAGTGACCTCCGTAAAGGTAATTATAGGATTAAAATATGCGAAAAAATATTTTTTATACAGAAGGGAAAGATCTGGTGGGATAAAAGCCTTTTTCAGACACGCTATAGAATATAAAAAGAGAAGAACATTTCAGAGAATCGTTCCCTAAATATTCTTCTCTTTTCTACATTATTTTACAGACGCTGCAGATTTCTGCTTAATTTTAATTCCATGTTTCTGACGGAAAGCATCAATCGTAGCAAGTCCCGGTCCGGATACTGGGCGGATCCATTTGCCGGAATAAAGATGATGCTGCATCAGAGTATACCGGATCGGTTCGTCGATATAGCAGAAGGCAAAAACGAGAAGGAACGGCGCATGAAAATAAAAGTTCGAGAGATATACGAAAGGCAGAACCATCAGATACATAAACGTAATCTCAAGAATCGATCCAAATGCCGCATCGCCGGCGGAACGGTAGGTATCGTTCTGCGTCCAGTTTCCCATACGGATGATCGCTGCCATACTATAGATGATCAGCATACCGGTACCGATCCGATAGGATTCACCGGAAAGCCCCAGTGTATGTAACAGTGGGTTGTGGATCAGTAACAGGGTAAGACAGGCAACTGCGATGATGCCGCTGCACAGATAGACCAGACGCTTTGCTCTCTGATAAGCGACTTCGTGATTACCTGCGCCAACCTCTTTTCCGACGAGAACGGAGGCAGCATTGGAAAATCCGCTGAAAAAGGCGATGATCAGTCCTTCCAGGGTACGGAAGACGGCGACAGCAGCGATAGCCTGCTCGCTTTGACGACCGAGAACTATATTGATCAGCATATTTCCGACACCGATAAATACTTCATTACAGATGATCGGGAAACATTTTTCCAGGTACTGTTTTACATAGACCTTACTCCAGCGAAAATGTCTGGAAAACTCCAGGACATACGGGATTCTCTTATACAGAATGCAGATGACCAGAATCAGGACATTTACGATACCCGCCATAACAGTTCCGACGGCAGCTCCTGCTGCACCCATTTTCGGAAGACCGAACTTTCCGAAAATGAACAGGTAGTTGAAGAAACAGTTAGCGACAACGGAAGCGATACCACCGTAGAGCGGAATCTTCACCTGTTCGATGGAACGGAGCAGAGCACTGGCAGCCATTGCGATGACCTGAAGCGGATAGGCAAATCCGACGATACGCAGATACGAAATCCCGATTTTCTGGATCTCCGGCTTGTCCGTGTACACACCCATGACAAATTCCGGTGCGAAGATGGCAAGACAGGCGAAAAGAACACCTACCGTCATCATGAAAAGCAGTGTCATTCCATAGGAACGGGTGATGCCGTCATGATCCCTGGCTCCCCAGTACTGAGAGAAAAACAGCATACCGCCGCCGACAAATCCCCAGTACCCGGCAAACATCAGGCTGGAAAACTGTGCACACAGACCAACGGCTCCCACAGCCTTTTCACCGATCGAAGCAAGCATGATCGTATCCACCATACTGCCTGTTGTGGTAAGCAGGTTCTGAAGTGCTACCGGTACTGCGATGATCGCAATGTGCTTCAGAAAGTAGCCCCAGTCAAAGTTTTTGTGATTCATTTGTAAAAACCTCCAATAACATATAATATAGCATTATGCTCTCAGTGTAACAGTTTTTGAAACGGAAGTCATTAAAAGAAGTCAGAAAAATAGCACAAAAAAATCCTAACGTTTTCATGATTTTGTACAGGAAAACAGCTGTCAGGAAATGCCCTGTCCTGTTAGAGCGTGTCTGAAAAATCATTTCCGCAATCTACAAGCCCCACTTTGCGGTATATTTTACCCTCATTCGGTTGCCGTAGCCCGCTACGCCGCCCTCATTCGGATAAAATCTCCCACAAACTGGAACTCGCAGCTCACGAAAAGCCTTTTTCAGACACGCTCTAGCCCGGATGAACCTGAAGAGTTACTGTTCACTGGTAATATTCCGCGAGGCGTGTTGCTGGCACGGAATGAACCGTAATCCTGAATATGATGAATCCTGCAACTACAAAATGTAAATTGTCAACAATACCATTATCTGGTATACTGAGCATATTAAATGAATATTTGGAGGAAAGATTAATGAGTATAAAAGAAGAAATCCATGCTTTGACAGACGAGATGCTGACGAATCTGGGAAGATTGGTTGCCATTGATTCTCAGCTTGGGACACCGGCAGAGGGAATGCCTTTTGGAGAAGGACCTGCAAAAGCACTGAAAGTAGGACTGAAAATCGCGGAAGAACTGGGATTTAAGACCGTGAATCTGGATAACTACTGCGGATATGCAGAGATGGGTGAGGGGGACGAGATCGTTGGTATCGCCGGTCATCTGGATATCGTGCCGGCAGGCGGTGACTGGACACATGATCCATTCACCCTGACACGTGACGGTGACTATGTGTACGGCCGCGGAACCACCGATGATAAAGGACCGATTCTTGAAGCTCTGTATGCGATGAAACTGCTGCGTGATTCCGGTGTGAAATTAAACAAACGTGTCCGCCTGATCATGGGATGTAACGAGGAAAACGGTTCCAAATGTATGGAACACTATAATGAGGTTGCAGAAGAATTGTCCTGCGGTTTTACACCGGATGCAAGCTATCCATGTATTCACGGAGAAAAAGGCGGCGTGCATATGATGGCTTATTCCAAAAACACAAAGATCATCTCCATGAACGGAGGATTTGTGGTCAATGCGGTCTGCGACTCCTGTAATACCGTGATCCCTGCAGAAGCGGGACTGAAAGAAAGACTGGAAACAGCACTTTCCGAGACAAAACTGCAGGAATATAAAGTGACCGAAGAAAAAGGAACTCTGAACATCTATGCCAAAGGTGTTCCGGCACATGCAAGTACACCGACAATGGGTGTCAATGCAGCAGGGGTTACCTTCGAATGCCTGGAAAAAGCAGGATTTGAAGATGATTTTGTTACCTTCTATAATACACACCTGGGAACTTCCTGCGATGGTGCAGGAATCGGACTGAAGTTTGCCGATGCTTACGGAGATCTTACTTTCTGTAACGGTATCGTAAAGACTGAGGACGGTGTAATCTCCTGTACGATCGATATCCGTGTTCCGGTTACTCTGAAAGAAGAGGAGCTTCGCAGCATGTGTGAAGGAAAACTGGAAGATGAAAATGGCCGTATCGAGATCCTGAATGTGGGAGAATCTCTGTTCTTCCCGGCAGATTCACCGCTGGTGACTGCTTTATACAAAGCCTATGTCGATGTAACCGGAGATACCGAGAACAAACCGATGGTAATCGGCGGCGGAACCTACGCAAAATCCCTGAAAAATATCATCGCCTTCGGTCCGGAGATGCCGGGCATCGATTATCGGATCCACAGCGCGGATGAGTATATTCTGGTGTCAGGCATGGAAGAGTCTGTGCTGATTTATATGGAAGCAATCAAAAATCTGCTGGCTATCTGATGAGAGTCGGAGAAAAACTACTGTCAACATCCGGGGTAGAAGTTGACGGTAGTTTTTCTTTTATGGTATTTGATTTCCGTGTGCAACGAGTCAAAGTCTGTGTTTATATGAGAGTTGATCAGTGGCGGATAACCGGAGATAAATAAAGTGAGCATGCGCAGAAGGAGAAAAATATGGATGAGAGATTAAAACAACAGCTGGAATTTGTTCTGGAAATTGATAAAGAAAAGAATATTTTCCGCCAGACCCATCTGTCCGGTCAGGGCAGAAACGAAAACGATGCGGAACACGCATGGCATATGGCGATCATGGCATATCTGCTGCGGGAATACTCCAACGAGCCGGTGGATATCGGACGGGTGATGCTGATGTGCCTGATACACGATATCGTGGAGATCGATGCCGGAGATACCTATGCATATGACGCAGACGGTCTGAAAACGCAGAAAGCCAGAGAAGATGCAGCAAAAGAGCGGATTTTTTCCCTGCTCCCGGAAGATCAGAAGCAGGAACTGGTTCGGATTTTCGATGAGTTCGAAGCATTTCAGACGCCGGAGGCGAAATTTGCCCGTGCCATGGATAACCTGCAGCCACTGCTATTAAACGACAGTAACGACGGCGGCGACTGGAAAGAACATGAGGTAAATGCTGAAAAAGTGTACGGAAGACAGCGGAAAACAAAACGCGGTTCAGAAAAACTTTTTGAAGTGACAGATCAGATTCTGAAAGAAAATATTGCAAAAGGGAATTTGCCGAAATAGTGGTAAATACAGAACGCGGAATCTTTTGTCTGATAAAATTGGAGTAGACATAAAGAATATAATTTATCAGAATTGGCACCTTCCAGCCTGGTTTTCCATAATGTAATACTATGAAACAGACCCAGGAGGTTAGGATGAAACAAGTAAAATTCATAACAGGGCTGATGGCTTTCGGGGTGGTCAGTCTGTTTGCCGGATGTGGGGAAAAAGAGAATGAAATGACAAAGGTTACCCTGAATGAGGTGGCACATTCGATCTTTTATGCCCCACAGTATGTCGCACTGGAAAATGGATATTTTACACAGGAAGGTATCGACCTCGACCTTGTGACCGGGTACGGGGCGGATAAGACGATGGCAGCGGTCATTTCCGGGGAGGCGCAGATCGGATTTATGGGAGCGGAAGCATCCGTGTACGCGTATCTTGAAGGCGCCAACGACCCGGTGATAAACTTCGCACAGGGAACCCAGCGTGCGGGAAACTTTCTGGTAGCAAGGGAAGAGATGGCGGATTTTCAGTGGAGTGACCTGAAAGGAAAAGAAGTGCTGGGAGGACGAAAAGGCGGTATGCCGGAGATGGTTTTTGAGTATATCCTGAAAGAGAATGGTCTGGATCCGGCAAAGGATCTTTCGATTGACCAGAGCATTGATTTTGGTTCTACTGCTGCAGCTTTCTCGGGTGGAAAAGGGGAGTTCACAGTGGAATTTGAACCGGCGGCCACAACACTTGAAAAGAACGGGGATGGTTTTGTGGTTGCTTCCCTTGGTGTCGATTCCGGCTATGTTCCCTATACTTCCTACAGCGCAAAGACCAGCTACGTCGAAAAACATCCGGAGATCATCCAGGCCTTTACCGACGGTCTGCAAAAAGGAGTGGACTATGTGAATTCCCACACGGCGGAGGAGATCGCGAAGGTGATTCAGCCACAGTTTAAGGAAAATGATCTGGATACGATAACAAGGATCGTGGAACGTTATCAGAGTCAGGATACCTGGAAAGAAAATCTGGTGTTCGAGAAAGAATCCTTTGAACTGTTACAGGATATTCTGGAGAGTGCCGGAGAACTGGAAAAGCGGGCAGATTATGAGAAACTGGTGACTACGATATATGCGAAAGAAGCAATGAAAAAATAGTGGAATTGAAAATAGATGTACCGGATAAACAGGTGACATAATATCAAAAAACTGTAAAAAAGATCATATCCTCATAATAAAACGATAAGTGGATATGATCTTTTTGCGTTAGTTTTTCATCTCATACTGCATCATCTCATAATGAAGGATACATCCCTCATAAATCTCTGCAGGAAGCAGTGCACGGGCCACCAGTTTCGGTTCATTCTCCGCAGCGTCCTGACGTTCCAGGTGGGCATAGTCACCATCGATGGAAAGTACTTTATAATCACAGGTCAGCATCAGACCATCACCTCATTTCTCATGATATTTTTTTCATTATAACAAATTTTTCTCGAAAATGCATCCATCCGGTGTTATAATTGGCGATAACAGAGTATAAAAAGTTACTGTTCAGCATAGATTCAGTGCATCGCGCAGCGTGTTACTGAGCACGGAGTGAACAGTAACTATAAAAAGGGGCGTAGAGAGTTGAAAAAAAGAAGATACAAATATCTTGCCGGAGCACTGCTGTGCCTTGCAGTGATAAATATACAGGTACCTGACACTGTTCTGGCAGGCACCTGGCAGCAGGAAGAAAACAGCTGGTGGTATCAGGAGGATGATGGAATCTGGCCGGCGTGGCAGTGGAAAGAGATTGATAATAAATGGTATTATTTTGATGAGAATGGTTACTGCGTTACCGGATGGCGAAAGATTGATGATAACTGGTATGATTTTGACGAAGACGGTGTGTTGCAGACCGGACGATGGATCGATGAGTATTATGTGGGAACAGATGGCAGGATGCTGACGGACACCTGGGTCGGCAGATATTGGGTAGACAGTGAGGGTAAAAAGGACACTTCAATAAAAAAAGAAAAAGACCAGCCATTAGAGAGTCTGACACTGAATAAGGAATCAATTACCCTGCTCCAGGGTGAGACGGCAAATCTTCTGACACAGTGGCAGCCGCAGGATACCACCCGGTGGAAATACATGCAGTGGACGAGTTCTGATCCCAGTGTGGTAGAAGTTTCCAGAGGAAAAATAACGGCCGTGGGAGAAGGCACTGCAATCATCACGGTCAGCATGGGAACGAAAGAAGCGACCTGCACGGTGACAGTAACGGACAGTGCGGTATGCAAGACAGCTTTGAAACTGCTGGATGCCCAGTACATCTGGGGAGGCAATGGACCCCAGGACGGAGGTGTGGACTGCTCCGGGCTTCTGATGTATGCGTATACACAGAACGGATATGATTTTGGTGCCGATCTGAACGCTGACAGTTTTGCACGGTACGGGCAGGAGGTCAGCCGGGAAGAACTGCAGCCGGGAGATGCGATCTGTACCTGTTATAACGGGGAACGATATCAGCATATTTTATTGTATATTGGAAATGATATGGTGGTTGCCTCCGAGTGCGGAGGACCGACGGTATGTTCTCTGGGATTGAGCTGTGATCAGCATGTGAAGGGAACAAAATGCAACTGCCGAACCTGGAAACGCCCGTTAAATGAAAACGATCTTGTGAATGCAAAATTCGTCCGAATGGATCGTTATAAAACCTGAGAGAACGAACATTCAGAATACTTGGAAAAAACGGATGAGAAGTTTCTAAAATTTTCAAAAATATATTTGATATAAGCAAAATAATAATATATATATATTACAGCAGAAGGAGAAAAAGATGAAAATTGGATTTATCGGATGTGGAAATATGGCTTCCGCGATGATCGGCGGAATCATAAAAAATCAGGTGGTAGCACCGGTGGATATCCTTGCTTCCGCAAAAACAGAGGTCAGCCGTGAAAAGAAAAAAGAAGAACTGGGGATTGCAATGACTGCAGATAACCGGGAAGTGGCAGCATTTGCAGAAGTTCTGATTCTGGCAGTAAAACCATTCTATTATGAAGATGTGATCAAAGAGATCCGGGATGTTGTAGCCGATGATACCATTGTTGTTTCTATTGCACCGGGAAAGAAACTGACATGGATAGAGGGATTGTTTGAAAAACCGTTAAAGATTGTCCGCACCATGCCGAATACACCGGCACTGGTAGGTGAGGGCATGAGCTGTGTCTGCGGCAATACAAAATGCAGTAGCGAAGATGTGGATACGGTCTGCCGGATCTTTGCCGGATTTGGAAAAACGGAGATCGTGGAAGAGGATATGATCGATGTGGTGGTCGGTGTAAGCGGAAGTTCACCGGCGTATGTATTTATGTTTATTGAAGCGATGGCAGATGCAGCCGTGGCAGACGGCATGCCGAGAGCACAGGCGTACCGCTTTGCGGCACAGGCGGTACTCGGAAGCGCAAAAATGGTTCTTGAGACCGGTAAACACCCGGGGGAACTGAAAGATATGGTCTGCTCTCCGAAGGGAACAACAATCGAAGCTGTCCGGGTGCTGGAAGAAAAAGGACTGCGAAGTGCGGTTTTCGAAGCAATGAAAGCCTGTGTAAAAAAGGGACGGGAAGTATAAAATATAGAAATATAATGCGTATTTATGAAGAACATGACAGACGATTGAAGGATATGCAGGGAGGAAAGCGATGAGTAAAATATATGTATTTCTGGCAGATGGATTTGAAGAGATTGAAGGACTGACTGTAGTGGATCTGTTGCGGCGGGCCGGAGAAGAGGTGGAGACAGTATCTATCATGGGAAGAAAAATGATCGAAGGTTCTCATAAGATCAAAGTGGAAGCAGATGCCCTCTTTGAAGAAACAGATTTTACAGAGGGTAAAATGCTGGTTCTGCCGGGAGGAATGCCGGGAACCAGACATCTTGGTGCATACAAACCGCTGACGGATATGCTGTGTGACTGGGATACAAAAGGAAAACAACTGGCAGCAATCTGTGCGGCACCAAGCGTTTTCGGGGATCTGGGTATCCTAAATGGAAAAGAAGCGGTATGTTACCCAGGATTTGAAGAGAGACTGACCGGAGCAACCATCGGAGAAGGAACAGTAGCGGTTACCGATCATGTGATCACAAGCCGCGGTATGGGAACGGCAATAGACTTTGCAGCGGCACTGATCGCACGGCTGCAGGATGAGAAAAAAGCAGAGGAAATCAAGGCATCTATTATTTACAGACAGTAATGCCGTGATGGAAGCATGCACGTTTCCGAGAAAAATTGTGCAAAGAGTCTTAAAAATCAGGAAAAAGCCCTCAAAACCGCAAAAAAAGCTGGCGTTTTTAAAGGGCTTATGATATACTACTCAAATGTATGAGTATGGAAAAATCTATGCAAATGTGCAGGAAACAAAAAAGGGAGCCTGCAGTTAGCAATAATACAGTTAGAAAATGATTTCCATAAGAAATTGAAGGAGGAACTATAGAACATGAGCGTAGCAGTAGAAAAACTGGAAAAGAACATGGCGAAACTGACAATTGAAGTTTCCGCTGAAGAACTGGAAAAAGCAATTCAGGGTGCATACCAGAAACAGAAAAACAGAATTAACATCCCGGGATTCCGTAAAGGAAAAGCTCCTCGTAAGATGATTGAAAAAATGTACGGCGTAGGCGTATTTTATGAAGATGCAGCCAATGCTCTGATTCCGGAAGCATACTCCAAAGCACTGAATGAGTGTGAAGAAACAATCGTATCTCAGCCGTCTATCGCTGTTACACAGCTGGAAAGCGGAAAACCGTTCATCTTCACAGCAGAAGTTGCCCTGAAACCGGAAGTAACTCTGGGTGAGTACAAAGGACTGGAAGTTCCGAAAGCAGATCTGGAAGTAACAGAAGAAGAGATCGCAGGCGAACTGAGAAAAGAACAGGAAGAAAACTCCAGAGTACTGGATGTGGATGACAGAGCCGTTGCAGACGGAGATAAAGTAACACTGGATTTCGAAGGTTTCGTTGATGGCGAAGCATTTGACGGTGGTAAAGGAACAGATTATCCGCTGACCATCGGATCCGGATCTTTCATTCCAGGATTTGAAGAGCAGCTGGTAGGTGCAAACATCGGTGAAGAAAAAGAAGTAAACGTTACTTTCCCGGAAGATTATCAGGCAGCTGAACTGGCTGGAAAACCTGCAGTATTCAAATGCACTGTTAAGAAAATCGAAGTGAAAGAACTGCCGGAACTGGATGATGAGTTTGCAAAAGATGTTTCTGAGTTCGATACTCTGGAAGAGTACAAAGCAGACATCAAGAAAAACCTGGAAGAAAAAAAAGCAGATGCAGCTAAACGTGCAAAAGAAGATGCAGCAGTAGATGCAGCAGTAGCTAATGCTACTATGGAGATTCCGGATGCTATGCTGGATACTCAGGTTAATCAGATGATTGATGACTTCGCAAGAAGAATGCAGTCTCAGGGACTGACTATGGATCAGTATATGCAGTTTACAGGAACTACTCTGGCTTCTCTGCAGGAGCAGATGAAACCACAGGCTCTGAAGAGAATTCAGACAAGACTGGTTCTGGAAAAGATCGCAGAAGCAGAAGCTATCGAGATCGCTGACGAGAAGATCGATGAAGAGATCAACAAAATGGCTGAAATGTACAAAATGGAAGCTGACAAACTGAAAGAGATGCTGGGCGACGCTGAGAAAGAACAGATGAAGAAAGATATGGCTGTTCAGGAAGCAGTTACTATTCTGGCAGATGCTGCAAAAGAAGTAGAAAAAACAGAAGAGTAAGAAGTAAAACCCCGCATCCATTCTACGAATAGAAGGAAGGCCTGAATATGAGTTTAGTACCTTACGTTGTTGAACAGACAAGCCGTGGAGAGAGAAGCTATGACATCTACTCCCGTCTGTTGAAAGACCGTATTATTTTCCTCGGTGAAGAGGTAACGGATGTGAGTGCCAATCTGATCGCCGCACAGATGTTATTTCTGGAATCCGAAGATCCTGGAAAAGATATCCAGCTGTATATTAACAGCCCGGGTGGATCTGTAACTGCCGGTATGATGATTTATGATACGATGCAGTATATCAAGTGTGATGTATCTACTATCTGTATGGGACTTGCTGCAAGCATGGGAGCATTCCTGCTGTCCGGTGGAACAAAGGGAAAACGTCTGGCCCTGCCAAACGCCGAGATTATGATCCATCAGCCCTCAGGTGGAGCCAGAGGACAGGCTACAGAGATTCAGATCGTAGCAGATCAGATTCTTAAGACAAGACACAGATTGAATACGATTCTGGCAGCTAACACAGGTCAGCCGCTGGAAAAGATCGCATTGGATACCGAACGTGATAACTATATGACTGCAGAAGAAGCAAAAGCATATGGTCTGATCGATGATGTGATCACAAAGAGATGAAAATAAAGTAAAGATAAGAGGGGGCTGCCTGTACAGGTGGCGCCCTCTTATAAGTATCAGAAAGGAAATAGGAAACCTATGGCAATAAAAAACGGGGATTATAAAATTCGCTGCTCTTTTTGCGGAAAGACAGAAGATCAGGTACGCAAACTGATCGCAGGTCCGGACGGATCTTATATCTGTGATGAGTGTGTGGAAATCTGCTCAGAGATCATTGAAGAAGAAGTTGCCAGAGATCGGATGTCCGGAAGTGATATTAATCTGATGACGCCGATGGAGATGAAAGAAGTTCTGGATGAATATGTAGTCGGTCAGGACGAGGCAAAAAAGGTACTGGCAGTCTCTGTATACAACCATTACAAGAGAATCCTCTCAGGCAGAAAAAATGATGTGGAATTGCAGAAAAGTAATATTCTGATGCTTGGTCCTACCGGTTCCGGTAAAACTTTCCTGGCGCAGAATCTGGCAAGAATGCTGAATGTTCCCTTTGCGATCGCAGATGCCACTACGTTGACAGAAGCCGGTTATGTAGGAGAAGACGTGGAAAACATTCTGCTGAAGATTATCCAGGCCGCTGACTATGATATCGAGCGGGCACAGCAGGGAATCATCTACATCGATGAGATTGATAAAATTACAAGAAAATCCGAAAATACTTCCATTACCAGGGATGTATCTGGGGAAGGTGTGCAGCAGGCACTTCTGAAAATCGTGGAAGGCACGGTTGCATCTGTTCCGCCACAGGGTGGAAGAAAACATCCGCAGCAGGAATTTATCCAGATTGATACTACCAATATTTTGTTTATCTGTGGTGGTGCGTTCGAAGGTCTGGAAAAGATCATCGAAAGTCGTATGGATACCAAGACCATTGGATTTAATGGGTCTCTCGGTATGAAACATGAAAAAAACGTGGGCGAGATCCTGAAAGAAGTGATGCCTCAGGACTTTATCAAGTTCGGGCTGATTCCGGAATTCATCGGACGTGTACCGGTTGTGGTATCTCTGGATGCACTGGATGAGGATGCACTGGTACGAATCCTTCAGGAGCCGAAGAATTCTCTGGTAAAACAATACAAAGCATTGATGGATATGGACGGTGTGGATCTGGAATTTGAGCCGGATGCACTTCGGGAAGTGGCAAAAACAGCTATGGAGAGAAAGACCGGAGCAAGAGGTCTGCGTTCCGTGATCGAAAAGACTATGATGGATGTGATGTATGAAGCCCCGTCCAATGAAAACATGAAAAAATGCGTAATCACCAAAGAGGCGGTAACCGGCAAAGGAAAACCAGTTGTGACTATCGAAGAGAATCCGGAAAAAAAGCCGGCACGTTCCTCCAAAAGACGGGGAACCAAGAGAGCAGGAAGACCGGAAACCGCCTGACGGGAGGTAACAGATGACAAATGAAACACAGGTAATGCCGGCAGTTGCCCTACGTGGAATCACGATTTTACCAGATATGATCGTTCATTTTGATGTGAGTCGGAAAAAATCCATCCGGGCAATCGAAGAGGCTATGACCAAAGATCAGAGAATCTTTCTGATCACCCAGAAAGATCCGAAAGTGGAAGAGCCTTCAGAAGATGATCTGTATAAGATCGGTACCGTTGCCATGATCAAACAGGTAGCAAAAGCGCCGAAAGATATGCTTCGTGTGCTTGTGGAAGGTATGGAACGGGCAGAACTGATGCAGCTGGAAGACGGTACGTCTTATCTGGAAGCCGAAGTAGATGTGCTGGAGCAGGAAGAAGAGAATCTTCCGGATACGGTAAAAGAAGCGATGCTTCTCAGTATGAGAGAACTGTTCAGCGTATACTGCAAAGAAAATCAGAAAATGAATCAGGAGCAGGTGAGACAGACACTGGAAATCGATGACATCACGGATCTGGTAGATCATATTGCTGTGAATATCCCACTGACGTTCAAACAGAGACAGCAGATTCTGGAATCGACATCTTTCAGTGAACGGTATGAGATTCTGGGTGTGATTCTGTCAAATGAGATCGAAGTGATGCGTCTTCGCACGGAGATTCAGGAAAAAGTAAAACAGCGGATTGATAAGAATCAGAGAGACTATATCCTCCGGGAACAGCTGAAACTGATCCGGGAAGAGCTGGGAGAAGATGACACCGTATCTGACGGGGATCACTTTATGCAGGAAGCAGAAAAACTGCAGGCACCGAAAGAGATCAAAGAACGTCTGATCAAAGAAATCCGCCGGTTTAAGAGCCTTGGCTATAACAATTCAGAGAGCAGCGTGTCGAGAGGCTATATTGAGACACTGTTAAAGCTGCCCTGGGAGAAATCATCCAGAGATAACAGGAATCTGGATAAAGCCAGTCAGATTCTGGAGGCCGATCATTACGGTCTGGAAAAAGTAAAAGAAAGAGTTCTGGAGTTCCTTGCTGTGCGGACACTGACAAAGAAGGGAAGTAGCCCGATCCTCTGTCTGGTCGGACCGCCCGGAACCGGAAAGACATCGATCGCGCGCTCAGTAGCACGATCATTGAATAAAAAATATGTCCGAATCAGTCTTGGCGGTGTCAGGGATGAAGCAGAGATACGCGGACACAGAAGAACATATGTGGGAGCCATGCCGGGGCGGATCGCCAACGGGTTGATTCAGGCAGGTGTAAAAAATCCGCTGATGCTTCTGGATGAGATTGATAAGGTAAGCAGTGATTACAAGGGAGATACGGCATCTGCTCTGTTAGAGGTTCTTGACTCTGAGCAGAACAGTAAATTTGCCGATCATTATGTAGATCTTCCACTGGATCTTTCGGAGGTACTGTTTATTGCGACAGCAAATGATCCTCAATCCATTCCTCGTCCTCTGATGGATCGTATGGAAGTCATCGAGATTTCCAGTTATACGGAAAATGAAAAAGAACACATTGCGAGAGAACATCTGATTCCAAAACAGATCAAGGCCAATGGTCTGAAAGAAAGCCAGCTGATAATCGGGGATGAGGTATTAAAAGACATTATTGAAGGATACACCAAAGAAGCCGGTGTGCGTAATCTGGAGAGAAAATTCGGTGAGATCTGCAGAAAATCTGCAAGAAAGATCCTGCAGGAAAAAGAAAAACAGGTGGTAATAACAAAAGACAATCTGGAAGATTTTCTGGGCAGATCCCGTTATACCTACCAGAAAGTCAATGAAAAAGATGAGGTTGGTATCGTGCGTGGGCTGGCATGGACAAGTGTTGGCGGAGATACTTTACAGATCGAAGTCAATCTGATGCCGGGGAAAGGAGATTTTCTTCTGACCGGACAGCTTGGAGATGTGATGAAAGAGTCTGCACAGGCAGGTATCAGCTATATTCGTTCTGTGGCAGACCGGTATGGTATCAAGCCGGAATTTTTCAAAGAGCATGATCTGCATATTCACATACCGGAAGGAGCTGTTCCGAAAGACGGACCGTCTGCAGGTATCACTATGGCGACGGCGATGCTCTCCGCCATCACCGGACGGGCTGTGCGTGCAAATCTTGCCATGACAGGTGAGATCACCCTGCGGGGACGGGTACTTCCGATCGGCGGGCTGAAGGAAAAAATGCTGGCTGCAAAATATGCCGGTATCACAAAGATTTTAGTGCCGGATCAGAACCGGCCGGATGTGGAAGAAATTGATGGAGAGATAAAAGATGATCTTACCATTGTGTTTGTAGAAAAGATGGAGCAGGTGCTGAAAGAAGCACTGGTATAGAAGGAGAAACCTATGATTATAAAAAATGTATCTCTGGATATCGTGTGCGGTATCACCAGTAAGATGCCGGAGACCGGAAGACCGGAAGTGGCATTCGCAGGAAAATCCAATGTGGGCAAATCTTCCCTGATCAACGGACTGATGAACCGGAAATCCCTTGCACGTACCAGCGCCGCACCGGGAAAGACACAGACGATCAACTTCTATAATGTGAATGAAGCGATTTATCTGGTAGATCTTCCGGGATACGGTTATGCAAAGGCTTCGGAAGAAATTAAAGCAAAGTGGGGCAAGATGATCGAAGATTATCTTCACAAATCAAAAGAGATCCGCTGTGTATTTCTGCTGGTGGATATCCGCCATGAGCCGGGAAACAATGACAAGATCATGTATAAATGGATTCTGGATCATGGTTATGAACCGGTTATTATTGCGACAAAACTGGATAAGATCAAGAGAAGCCAGGTGCAAAAACAGATAAAACTGGTTCGACAGGGACTGCAGGTAGTACCGGGAACAAAGATTATTCCGTTTTCTGCCCAGACCAAACAGGGACGGGAAGAAATCTGGGAACTGATCGACGAACTGACAGGAATGGCAGAGCAGGAGAAGACTCCGGAGGCATAAATCCTTTACATCGCGAAGCGTGCTGCTGAGAACGGAGTGAGCAGTAACAAATTTGCGGATTCCAACAGGAAAAACTTGTAATATAAAAGAAAATCAGATACAATTAGGCTTGATATGCGAAAAAACACGCAATCAGGCCTATTTTTCTGTGGCAGTCGCTATAGAAAAAACAAAGGTAACTATTCAGTAGCCACTGTCCCGCGAGGTGTTTTGACATGAATATGTCAAAATCCCGAGACATACAAGCCAAAATGCCATCACCGAAGGTGATTTTTTATGCATTTTGGCTCGTAACTGTGAAGGTACTGAACAGTTACAAACAAAGAATAACAATTTCGTAAGAAAGAAATGGAGAGGCAATGGGAATCATAAAAGCAGCAAAACTAGCCTTCGACTATCTGAGGTACGAAGAAGAGGGTGAAGAACCGGAAGTTAACAGAGCCATTGACCACGTGGATCTGGATATAGAGGAAGGAAAGTTTATCGCTATTTTAGGACATAACGGAAGCGGAAAGTCCACGCTGGCAAAACATATCAATGGTTTGCTGGTGCCTACAGAGGGAACTCTGTGGGTGGATCACATGAATACCGCTTCGGATGCAGATATCTGGAATATCCGTCAGAAGGCCGGCATGGTTTTTCAGAATCCGGATAATCAGATCATCGGCACAGTTGTAGAAGAAGATGTGGGATTTGGCCCGGAAAATCTGGGTGTTCCCACAGAAGATATCTGGAAGCGGGTGGATGAGAGTCTGAAAGCGGTGGGAATGACCGCTTACCGCCATCATTCACCAAACAAACTGTCCGGCGGACAAAAACAGCGTGTAGCTATTGCAGGCGTTATGGCGATGCATCCGAAATGTATCGTTCTGGATGAGCCAACTGCCATGCTGGATCCCAACGGACGAAAAGAAGTACTGAAAGCAGTACGGGAACTGAACAAAAAAGAAGGGGTAACGGTTATTCTGATTACTCATTATATGGAAGAAGTTGTATTTGCTGACGATGTGTATGTGATGGATCGCGGACACATTGTGATGCACGGTGTTCCGAAAGAGATTTTTTCCAGAGTAGATCAGCTGAAAAAGTACCGTCTGGATGTTCCTCAGGTTACGCTGCTAGCGTATGATCTGAAAGAGGCAGGTCTTGCAATCCCGGATGGTATTCTGACAATCCCGGAACTTGTGGATGCACTGAGCAGACCGGAGATTCGCGTACCGAAAGGCTGGAAACTGCCGGAGCATACCCCGAAAAAAGAAAAGACAGAACTGCCACAGGGGAAAGAATCTATAAAACTGGAACACGTAGGATATACTTATAATCCGGGCAGTGCTTATGAGATGCATGCGTTAAAAGATGTCAATCTGGAAATACCGCAGGGACAGTTTGTTGGAATCATCGGACATACCGGAAGTGGAAAATCCACCCTGATCCAGCATTTTAATGGACTGATCCGTCCGACAGAAGGACATATTTATTTTGAGGGACAGGATATCTGGGCAGACAAATTTCCTCTTCGTGGACTGAGAAGTCAGGTAGGACTGGTCTTCCAGTATCCGGAACATCAGTTGTTTGAGACCGATGTACTGACCGACGTCTGTTTCGGACCGAAAAATCAGAATCTGTCACCGGAGGAATGTGAAAAACGGGCAAAAGAAGCCCTGGAACATGTGGGACTGGACGAAAGTTATTATGCGAAGTCCCCGTTTGAACTGTCCGGAGGACAGAAGCGAAGAGTAGCCATTGCCGGTGTTCTGGCGATGAATCCCAAGGTACTGATCCTGGATGAGCCGACCGCAGGACTGGATCCTATGGGGAGGGATGAGATCCTTGATCAGATTGCAAGTCTCCATGAGACAAGAGGAATTACCATTATTCTGGTATCCCACAGCATGGAAGATATTGCGAAATACGTGGAGAGGATCATCGTTATGAATCACGGAGTAAAAACTTTTGATGATGCACCGAAAAAAGTATTTGCACATTATAAAGAGCTGGAGGCCATCGGACTTGCGGCACCCCAGATTACTTATATCATGCATGCATTGAAAGAAAAAGGACTGGATGTGGATACCAGTGCCATCAATGTAGATGAGGCGACCACATCGATCCTGCGGGCACTCTGGAAAAAGGAGGAAGATCACAAATGATGCGAGATATCACAATCGGACAGTATTATCCGGCAGATTCCATTCTTCACCGTCTGGATCCCAGAGTAAAATTCGTGAGTACGCTGGTCTATATTGTGTCTTTATTTGTATTTTCTTCCTGGCTGGGATATGGGGTGGCGGCACTGTTTCTGGTGGCGATGATTGTTTTGTCCAAAGTTCCTTTCGGATTTATGATAAAGGGATTAAAGCCGATCATGGTGCTGTTGCTGATTACGATGTTTTTTAATCTGGTCTTTACGCCGGGCGAAGTATTATGGTCATTCTGGATCCTGAAAATTACCAAAGAAGGTATCCGGCTCGCCATCAAGATGGGTATCCGTCTGGTATTTCTGATCATCGGTGCATCGATCATGACACTGACTACCACACCGAACCAGTTGACCGATGGTCTGGAACGACTGCTTCGGCCGCTGAACAAGATTCATGTGCCGGTTCATGAGATCGCCATGATGATGTCTATCGCCCTTCGGTTTATTCCGATTTTGATGGAAGAAACAGACAAGATCATGAAAGCACAGATGGCACGTGGAGCCGACTTTGAGACCGGTAATCTGATCCAGAAAGTAAAAAATATGGTTCCGCTGCTGGTGCCATTATTCATCTCTGCCTTTCGCAGAGCCAACGATCTTGCAATGGCGATGGAAGCGAGATGTTACCACGGCGGTGACGGAAGAACACAGATGAAACCGCTGGCATATGAAAAAAGAGATTATCTGGCATATCTGGTAGTGGCAGGTTATCTGGCACTCAGTATCGTATTTCGGGTAGTCGGTATTTAAAAAGTAACCGGTTGACAGTATTCTGCGAGATGCTGAACAGTTATGAATAGAATTGATTGGTGAAGCAAGCTGTTTTCCGGTTCATGATGGGCCGGAGAACAGCATTTTTACTTTACAGCAAATAGTTATATTTGTGAAAACGTGGAAACTTTGAAAGGAAGAAAAATGAAAAGAGTAAAATTGACGGTTGCCTACGATGGAACCAACTACTGTGGCTGGCAGGTACAGCCGAACGGTCTGGCGGTGCAGGAAGTTCTGAACCGGTGTCTCTCGGAATTCCTCGGAACTGAGACAGAGGTGATCGGAGCCAGCCGTACCGATGCCGGTGTGCATGCGCTGGGCAATGTCGCAGTTTTTGACACCGAGGCACGGATGCCTGCGGAGAAGTTTTCCTATGCGCTGAATACACGGCTGCCACAGGATATCCGTATCCAGGATTCCTGCCAGGTGCCGGAAGATTTTCATCCGCGGTTTCAGGAAACCATAAAGACATATGAGTATAAGATCTACAACCGGCAGTTCCCGGATCCGACGAAACGGCTGTACACGTATTTTTATTATTATCCACTGGATGTGCAAAAGATGCGGCAGGGAGCTGGATATCTTATCGGAGAACATGATTTTAAAAGTTTTTCCACCTATAAACCGGAGGTGGAGAATACGGTTCGTACGATCTATGAACTTGACATTCGCCGGTCGGAAGATAATGTGATCACGATACGGATCAGGGGAAATGGATTTTTGTATAATATGGTGCGGATCATAGCAGGAACACTGATCCGTGTAGGTGGAGGTTATTATCCGCCGGAACATGTCAAAGAGATTCTGGAAGGAAAAAACAGAGAGCTTGCCGGAGAGACCGCGCGGCCGGAAGGGCTGACTCTGGTAGAGATCCGGTATCCGGAATGGGAGGCGAAAAAAGATGGACATCTCGTATCAGTGGATTCGCTCCCGCAGAAAGACGATTGCTATTCAGATTGACCGGAACGGGCAGGTGATCCTGCGGACGCCCTATGGGATTACGAAGAGGCAGGCGGAAAAATTTCTGGATGAGAAGAAGGACTGGATTCTGAAGAACATCCGACAGGTGGAAAACAGAAAAACAGATCAGATTATGATCAGTGAAGAACAGCGTCGGGAAGGAATCGAGCGGGCGAAACGGATTTTCCCGGAACGAACAGCATATTTTGCTTTGAGAATGGGTGTGGATTATGGCAGGATCACTATCCGGGAACAGAAAACACGCTGGGGGAGCTGTAGCAGCAAGGGCAATCTGAACTTTAACTGGAAACTGGTACTGCTTGCACCGGAGCTGCTGGATTATGTGGTGGTACACGAACTGGCACACCGCAGGGAGATGAACCATTCGAAGGATTTCTGGAAAATCGTGGAGGCAGAACTTCCGGATTACCGGGAACGTCGCAGGAGACTGAAAGAGTGCCGGATCTGAGAGGGTTGAAATGCCGGAGTGTACGGTTGAGGTCAGGAGATCCTGAAAAGTGTCAGGAAACCGTCAGAGTTCATCGGTAATGACCCGCAAGGTGTTTTGGGTGAGTGAAAGTCAAAGAAAGCTGAAAAAACCTGGAAAAATCACGAAAAAATGATTGACACACACGGAACAGTATACTATAATAAGCGAGTATGACGTAGTGCGAAAGTATCTTACCAAAGCCCCGGAAAGATATTTTTCATTATAGAGATAATTATAGTTTAAAGATTGAATTACAGGAGGGAAATCCATGAACAGTTTTATGGCTAATCCAGATAAGATTGAAAGAAAATGGTATGTAGTAGATGCTGAAGGCTGCACATTAGGACGTTTAGCTTCCGAAGTAGCAAGCGTATTAAGAGGAAAAAACAAACCAGTTTTCACTCCTCACGTAGATACAGGTGATTATGTAATCGTAATCAACGCTGAAAAGATCAAAGTGACCGGTAAAAAATTAGATCAGAAGATCTACTACAGCCACTCTGATTATGTTGGTGGTATGAAAGAAACCACTCTGAGAGAAATGATGAACAAGAAACCGGAAAAAGTCATCGAACTTGCTGTAAAAGGTATGCTTCCAAAAGGACCTCTGGGAAGACAGATGATCAAAAAACTTCATGTATACGCTGGTGCAGAGCACGGACATGAAGCTCAGAAACCGGAAGTTTTAACATTTTAATAGGAGGTAAGTAACATTGGCTACTACAAAATTCTACGGAACAGGAAGAAGAAAAAAATCTATCGCCAGAGTATACCTGGTACCAGGAACTGGTAAGATCACAATCAATAAAAGAGACATCGACGAGTACTTCGGACTGGAGACTCTGAAAGTTGTTGTTCGTCAGCCACTGGCAGCAACAGACAATACAGAAAAATTTGATGTTCTGGTAAACGTTCACGGTGGTGGATTTACCGGACAGGCTGGAGCTATCCGTCATGGTATCGCTCGTGCCCTGCTGCAGGCAGACGCTGAGTACAGACCAGTTCTGAAAAAAGCTGGATACCTGACTCGTGACCCGAGAATGAAAGAACGTAAGAAATACGGTCTCAAAGCAGCTCGTCGCGCTCCGCAGTTCA
>OLNM01000066.1_pt1 | contig 95294 bp, 61 predicted proteins | sample 1672391 | NCBI WGS metagenome assembly OLNM01 (sample SAMEA3136680, study PRJEB25190) | human gut metagenome | reverse complement strand
GTCTGGCAATAACAAGGCTTGCGCACATAAAGTGGAATTCGTCGAACTCAGGTTATTATACAATCCCGCCAGGGGAGACGCGGCACGCCACGTCTCTACAGTTTGGGGTATATGTAAATCGCGATTCGCAGAGCTCACGTTACTTTGGAAAAGCAAGAAAAGAGGCGGGCAAGAATTGGCCTCTAAAGTGAAGAAAATTCTGTTTTCTTGCCGATATCGGCAAGAAAATGCGTATATTCGCGGAAAACAACACAGATTTCTTGCCGATGGAAAAGAGCTACATTTCAACCAAGGAATACGCGGAAGCCCATGGTCTAGCGGAGAGAACCATACGCAACTACTGCACGCAAGGGAAAATACCCGGGGCAAAGCGAGTGGGGAAAACATGGAGCATCCCCACGGATGCCAGCTTGCCACAACGCAAAAACGCACGCAACCAAGTCTCTCCCCTGCTCAAGGCTCTCTTGGAACAAAAAGAGGCAAAGATGAAAGGCGGCATTTATCATCGCACGCAGATAGAACTGACCTATAACTCCAACCACATAGAGGGCAGCAGACTCACGGAAGAACAGACAAGGCATATCTTTGAAACCAACACCATCGGTATCACAGACCAAGCCGTCAACGTGGATGACATCATTGAAACCACCAATCACTTCCGCTGCATTGACTTCACCATCGACCACGCCAAGGAGCCTCTGACGGAAAGCATGGTGAAACAACTGCACGGTATCTTGAAGAACGGCACCACAGACGCTTCAAGACCATGGTTTGCCGTAGGCGACTATAAACGCCTGCCCAATGAAGTGGGCGGGATAGAGACTACACCGCCCGAGAAAGTGGGCAAAGCCATGAGGGAGCTGTTGGGAGAATATAAATCCATCAAAGAAGTCACGCTGGATGATATCCTGGACTTCCACCAGCGGCTGGAGACCATCCACCCTTTCCAGGATGGCAATGGCAGAGTGGGCAGGCTTGTCATGTTCAAGGAATGCCTTCGTCATGACATCGTGCCATTCATCATTACCGATGACCTGAAGATGTTTTATTACCGCGGGTTGCGGCAATGGCCACACATCAAGGGCTATCTCACCGACACCTGTCTCACCGCGCAAGACCATTACAAGGCCTTGCTGGATTATTTCAAAATCAAGTATTCGTAAAGCCCACAAAAAAGAAAAAGGCTTCGAAGAAGTCCAAGTATGCTTAACCGCATGTATCTCGCCTCGAAGAGGTGAGGTGCCTGCGGATATTGGCATCCATTCCCCCTGCCAGGGCCTCGAGGAGGTCCAACTTCCCCAAGCGCATTTCAAGGCTATGAGGAAGTCGTTGGACCTCTTCGAGGCCCTGCATAGAGTTGGGGACGCTATCATCCGCAAGCGGGAAACCTCTTCGAGGCTTCCCACATGCGGTTAAGCATTTCTGACCCTCTCCGAGGGTCTATTGCGTATATATCGCCTATGAACACTACAGGAAGCCCACAGAAAATCGTAGAGACGCATTTTTGCGTCTCAGCAAGCCGCAAGGCCTTCGCGAGCGGCGGTTTCATTCAGCCATCTTGCTCGCCGAGACGTGGCACGCCACGTCTCTACAACTGGAAATATCAACCTGCGCACAATGAAAGGAAGTCCCATCAATACCCGCAAGCGGAATAAGGCGCGCCAAATTGCCAAACAAAATCGCTAAAAATCCTAAAAACAAATTGCAAATAGATTGATTTTCAATAAGAATATAGTATATTTGCGGAAAACAAATTCCCATGAATTACAGGAGTAGAATAGCGGATCAATTACTGCGTGAAAAGTTAGAGGCAATGGGGGCTGTTATCATAGAAGGCCCCAAGGCTTGTGGCAAGACCACAACGTACGGGGGATTTTGCCTATAAGCGAACGGATGGTATATATGTCGTGCCTATTGGTTGCCTGAAGGATTAACCAGAAAAGGCATCCTAACCGAGACGCGGCACGCCGCGTTTCTACAACTCGATGCTGGAGAGGATCTTCTCGGAAGCGCCAGAAAGGCTTTGCACATAAGCGCCCGCCTTCTTGCCCACGTCCTTGACAAACTGGGGAGAAGACATGAAACGGCGCATGAGAGAATGGAAATCATCGTAGTCCGCTATCTCGAAGCCTCCACCAGAAGCCAACAAGCCTTGCGCCTCCATGAACTTGCGGTTGTTGGGGCCAAATATGACCGGGATATCCCATACCGCAGCCTCCAGCGTGTTATGGATGCCCACGCCAAAGCCACCACCCACATAGGCCACGTTGCCATAATGATAGATAGAGGAAAGCAGGCCAAAGCAGTCGATGATGAGACAATCCGCCTGGGCCGCCGTCTCTGGCGTGGCCTGCGTATAGCGCACTGCCTTGCGATTGAGCTTGGAGAGAATCTGCCGCAAGTGTTCCTCGCCAATGACATGAGGAGCGATGATGAGCTTCCACTCCGGATGGGCGTTGAAGAAGCGGATGAAGATGTCCTCGTCGGGCGGCCAACTGCTGCCAGCCACGAACACTTGCGGGGCATCGCCCACGAAGGCCTCTACCAGAGGCAACCGCTTGGCGGCCTGCTTGATGGTGAGCACACGGTCGAAACGGGTATCGCCCACTACGTCCACCGCGTCGATATGGATGGAACGGAGCAACTGGCGGCTCTCCTCGTTCTGCACGAAGAAACGGGTGACGCAGCGCAAGACATTGCCATAGCCCATGCCATACCACTTGAAAAACACCTGGCCAGGGCGGAAAATGCTGCTCACGCTGTAAGTGGGCACACCCTGCTGGCGCAGGAGGTGGAGGTAATTATACCAAAACTCATACTTGATGAAGAACGCCATGACGGGACGAGCCAACCGCAGGAAGCGAACGGCATTGAGCGGCGTGTCTAGCGGCAAATAGCAAATGACATCCGCGCCAGGGTAGTTTTTCCGCACCTCATAACCTGAGGGGGAGAAAAACGTGAGCAATATCTTGTACTCCGGATGCCGCTCACGGATGCGCTCCATAAGCGGACGACCCTGCTCAAACTCTCCCAACGAGGCGGCATGGAACCAAAGGTAACGAGCGCCAGGCTCCACCTGCTCGCGAAGAACATCGAAGGCACGTTTCTCGCCTTGCCACATCTTGCGCACCTTCTTGTTGAAGAGGCTCAAGATAATGACACCCAGGAGATAGAGGTATATGGCGAGATTGTAGAACATGCCAAAAAGGAAAAGCGGTTAACCCAACACGGAGATGGCCTTGCGCATGCGGGCGAGCGTCTCCTCCTTGCCCAAGAAGGCGGAAATGTCGAACATGCCCGGTCCCTTGCCCTCGCCCACCAAGGTAAGGCGGAAGGCGTTCATCACGTCACCTAGCTTATAGCCCTTGTCGGCCACCCACTGCATGACAACAGGCTCCTGGCCCTCGATGGAGAAATCATCGATGCCCTCCAGTACGCCCATCAACTCGGTCATCTGCTGGGCGGAATACTCCTTCCAACGCTTTTTCACCGTCTTCTCGTCATAGCTGGTGGGCGGCAAGAAGAAGAAAGAACAGAGCGGCCACAGCTCCTTGACGAAGTTGACACGGTCTTTCATCATGTGGACCACCTGCGTGACGCGCTCCATGGACTCGTCTACGCCGTTGTTGGCCACGATAGGCGCGAAGAGCTGGGCGATCTCCTCATCGCTCTTGCGCAAGATATACTCATGGTTGAACCAGATGCCCTTCTTGTAATCGAACTTGGCACCCGCCTTGGAGCAACGGCTTATATCGAAGGCCTGCACCAGCTCCTCGAGGGAGAAAAGCTCCTGCTCGGTGCCGGGATTCCAGCCCAACAAAGCCAGGAAATTGATGACGGCCTCGGGGAAATAGCCACTCTCGCGGAAACCGGAGGAAACCTCCCCCGTCTTGGGATCTGTCCACTCCAAGGGGAATACAGGGAAACCCAGGCGGTCGCCATCACGCTTGCTGAGCTTTCCCTTTCCCTCGGGCTTGAGCAGCAAAGGCAGATGGGCGAAGCGGGGCATGGTGTCCTCCCAACCGAAAGCCCTGTAAAGCAACACATGAAGCGGGGCGGAAGGCAGCCACTCCTCACCGCGGATGACATGGGTAATCTCCATCAAGTGGTCATCGACTATATTGGCCAAATGATAGGTGGGAAGCTCGTCCGCGCTCTTGAAAAGCACTTTGTCGTCGAGAATATCGGTCTTCACCACCACTTTTCCCCTGATCATATCGTCTACGCACACCTCCTGGCCCGGGTCTATCTTGAAGCGCACGGTATATTGCCTGCCCTCGGCCATCAGCCTCTCCACCTCCGCGGGAGGAAGCGTAAGCGAATTGCGCATCTCCATGCGGGTATGGGCATCATACTGGAAGTTAGGAGTCTGGGCACGCTTGGCTTCCAGCTCCTCGGGCGTATCAAAGGCTATATAGGCCTTGTCCTCTTCCAGGAGAAGGTCAACATATTTCTTGTAGATATCACGACGCTCGCTCTGGCGGTAAGGACCATGATTTCCCCCGAAGGTGACACCCTCGTCGAACTTGATGCCCAGCCACTGGAAGGCCGCGATAATATATTCCTCGGCTCCAGGCACGAAACGCGTGGAGTCAGTATCCTCTATGCGAAACACGAAATCGCCCCCATGCTGGCGGGCGAACAAGTAATTATACAGGGCCGTGCGAACTCCTCCGATATGCAGGGCACCCGTAGGGCTGGGAGCGAAACGCACCCTCACTTTTCTTTCTTCCATAAGGTAAAAACGCGAATACTGCTTAAATTTTGTGCAAAAATACATATTTTTCCGCAATAATGGTGCTTTTTTTTGTATTTTCGCAAAATGAAACCTCTTATTCCATCGAAAGCATGAACATCTTCTTCAACCGCGCGGAAAACTACTGGCGCATATTCACCTCGAAAATCATATTGGTGCTGGTGACCGTGGTCATCATCGTTTGGGTATTGCCCCGCAACGAGAGCACAACCTTCCGCTACGACATCGGCAAGCCATGGATGTATGGCTCGTTCATAGCCAAATATGATTTCCCCATCTACAAGACCGACGAGGCCATCAAGAAAGAGGAAGACTCGCTGATGAGGTTTTTCCAGCCCTACTACAACTACAACGAGAAACAAGAAGCCACGGTGATAGCCAAATTCAGGGAGGACTTCAAGCAAGGACTGCCCGGACTGCCGCCAGAATACGTGGACACCATCGCCAACCGGCTGCACGCCATATACCAGGCGGGCATCATCAACACGCCCGAATACAACAACATCTACAAAGACTCCACCAGCACCATCCGGATAGTGAAGGGGAAAAACGCCGCTAGCGTGAAACTGGACAAAGTGTACTCCACCATCGCGGCTTACGAGAGGCTCTTCCTGCACGAAGACCAACTGGCCAACAGGCAACTACTGCAGAAATGCAACCTCACCAACTACATAGAAGCCAACCTCACTTACGACAAGGGCAAAAGCGAGGCGGAACGCACAGACCTGTTGAGCGGCATACCGCTGGCCAGTGGCATGGTGATGGCGGGACAAAAAGTAATAGACCGCGGAGAAATCGTGGACGAATATGCCTACAGGGTGCTCAACTCCTTTGAGCGGGAGATGCAACGCCGCAGCTCTACCCAGGCGGAAATCACCACCAACATCGTGGGACAGACCATCTACGTGCTGATGCTGGTGGTGCTCTTCACCACCTACCTGACGCTCTTCCGCAAGGACTATTTCCAGAAGATACGCAATATCATGATGCTTTACGCCATGATCATCATCTTCCCCATACTGGTGTCGCTGATGATGAGGCACAACTTTTTCAGCGTCTATATCATCCCCTTCGCCATGGCCGCCATCTTCGTGAGGGTGTTCATGGACTCGCGCACGGCCTTCATCACCCACACCACCATGACACTGATATGCGCCGCCGCCGTGAAATACCAATATGAGTTCATCATCATACAGCTGGTGGCGGGACTGGTGGCCACCTATTCGCTGAGAGATTTGTCGAGAAGAGCGCAATTATTCAAGACCGCGCTGCTGGTGACCGTCGCCACGGCCTCGGTATACCTCGCCCTGCAGATGATGCAAGAAAGCGACATACTGGACATGGACACCTCCACCTACTCAAGATTTGTCATCAACGGCATCTTCCTGCTCCTCGCCTATCCCCTGATGTATGTCATAGAAAAGGCGTTCGGATTCATCTCCAACGTGACACTGTTTGAATTGTCCAACACCAACAAAGGCATCCTGAGAAACCTGAGCGAGATAGCGCCAGGCACCTTCCAGCACTCCATCACCGTGGGTAACCTGGCCGCGGAGATAGCCAACAAGATAGAAGCCAACAGCCTGCTGGTGCGCACGGGGGCGCTCTATCATGACATAGGCAAGATGACCAACCCCGTGTTCTTCACCGAAAACCAAGTGTCGGTCAATCCGCACGACCGCCTCACTTGCAAGGAAAGCGCACAGATCATCATCAGCCACGTGACCGAGGGAGTGAAACTGGCCGAGAAGCTGGGATTGCCGGATGTCATCAAGCAATTTATCAAGACCCACCACGGACACGGAGTGGTGAAGTATTTCTACGTGAAATACAAGAACGAGCATCCCGACGAAGACGTGGACATAGAAGCCTTCCAATATCCCGGGGAGAATCCATTCACCCGCGAGCAAGCCATACTGATGATGGCAGACGGCGTGGAAGCCGCTTCACGCTCATTGCCCGAATATACCGAGGAAAGCATCAGCAACCTGGTGAACAAGATGATAGACGGACAGGTGAGCGAGGGCTTCTACAAGGAATGCCCCATCACCTTCCTGGACATAGCGCAGGCCAAGAGCGTGCTGATAGAGAGGCTGAAATCCATCTACCACACCCGCATACAATATCCGGAACTGAAGAAAGAGGAAAAGAAGGAAGAGGAGGAATAAGGTCCTCCTCCACTTGGAACGCTCCGCTCTCCTCGCGCGCGTATATATAATATGTATATATAGTTCGTGAGTTCGACGAATCTCTACTTGTGCACATAATCTGTCATGGTCAACGCGTAGAGACGCATTCTTGCGTCTCAGCAAGCAAGATCGCTGAATAAAATTGCCGCTTGCGAAGGCCTAGCGGTTTGCTGAGACGCAAGAATGCGTCTCTACAACTTTTCGTCGAATTCACGTTATATTATAACAAATTTTAAAACGGGGGGTAAATGTTAATATTTAAGAATATTTATCATCTGGTGGGTCAAAAACACGTAACTTTTGTGAAATATTTCTATATTTGCGGAGTCTTATTTTTGAGACAGACGCACTAGATATGAAATGACATTCTCCTGAGGGACACCATAGGAAGGAATGCCACTAAACATACGCTACTACTCGCGAAATGAGATGTAAAGACTGGGATGCACTAGATAAGTCTTGCCAGGGTAGATGTTTAAGAGGAAGAAATATTTTTAGAGCATATAAAATGAAACGTACATTGATGGCCATCCTGCTGGCAGGGGTGGTGGCGAGTTGTTTCTCGCAAAACATAGCCGTAAAAACCAATGCGCTATATTTGGCGACCACTACGCCAAACATAGGTATTGAGACTTCGTTAGGAAAGAAAAGCACCGTGGAGTTGGTCTATGGACTCAACCCATGGAAGCAGTCGGGTGGAGACCAGTCAAGTCTTCGCCACTGGTTGTTGATGCCCGAGTACCGATATTGGTTCTGCGAGAGCTTCAACGGTTGGTTTGTGGGTGCCCACCTCATGGGCGGAGAGTTTAACATGAGCAGCGTGAAGTTGCCCTTTGGTTTGATACCCGCGCTGGAAGACCATCGCTATGAGGGATGGTATGCTGGCGGTGGTGTCACGGCGGGATATCAGTGGGTGATATCCCGGCACTGGAACCTGGAAGCCTCGGTGGGTTTCGGCTATGACTATATCAAGTTCGATAAGTACAAGTGCGGCACCTGTGGCGAGAAAGTCACCTCTTCCCACAAAAACTATGTAGGCCCCACGAAGCTGGCCCTCAGCCTTCTTTATGTTTTCTGAACTCCTAACCCTTTTTAATAAGCACATCATGAATAGACTTCCTATATTTTGCGTGGCGTGCCTGTTGGCCGCTCCCTCGGTCACGTTAGCCCAAGGCAAGGGCGCTCCTGCCCTGGCCGCCAAGACCATCAAGGTGGAGAACCTGAAAGTGGAGAAGGCCGACGGCATGCTCGTGGTAGACATGGACTTGAATATGGATTCTCTCCACCTGCCTTCCAATATGCGCTTGGTGTTCACCCCCTTGGTGAAAGACAAGGCGCAAGAAAGACTCCTGCCACAGATATTGGTGAGTGGCAGGAAGTCTGACATCTCCTATCGCCGCCATGGTCACAAGGACTATGCCGCTGACGTGGTAGCCGTGCGCCGCGAGAATCATACGGCGCAGACGGTGCATTACAGTGCGGTGTTGCCTTATGAAAACTGGATGAAGAACAGCGATGTGGAAGTGGCCGAAGATCTTTGCGGTTGCAATAAGCTGATGGAGCAAGATCGCGTTACGCTCAAGAAGTTTCGCAAGCCCTTGATGCCTTACCTCAAGCCCAAAGCCGAGGCGGCCAAAGAACGCAAGGAGGAAGGAAAGGCCTTCATCGATTTCCCCGTAGACCGGGTGGAGTTGCATCCCGACTATCGGGAGAACCCCGCCGAGTTGCGAAAGATTATAGAGACCATCAACTTGGTGAAGCAAGATCCCAACACCACCATCACCCATATCAGCATCCATGGTTACGCCTCCCCAGAGTCTCCCTATAGCCATAACGCCTATCTGGCCGCGCATCGCGCCAAGACTTTGACCGCCTATGTGCGCAACCTGGTGGACTTGCCTGATGGCGTATTCTCCTCAGACTTCACGCCCGAGGACTGGCAGGGGCTGCGCACCTATGTGGAGCGGAGCAACCTGGAGCATAAACAGGAGATATTGGCATTGGTGAGCGACACCCAGCTGGATCCAGACGTGCGGGAAGCCCGCATCAAGCAGGCCTATCCTGAGCAATACCGTTTTATGTTGGCAACTTGGTATCCCGCCTTGCGCCACTCCGATTATGTAGTGACCTACAAGGTGAAGCCTTTCTCGATAGAGGAAGCCAAGCGGGTGTTGAAGACCAAGCCCCGGCAGCTCTCCTTGGAGGAGATGTTTATGGTGGCGCAGACCTACGAGGCTGGTTCGCCTGAGTTCAACGAGGTGATGGAGACAGCTGTGAGGCTTTATCCGCAAGACGAGACGGCTAATCTCAATGCCGCTTGCGCCCGCATGGAGACTGGAGACCTTGCAGGAGCGAAGCGTTACCTGCAGCGGGCAGGCCATGGTGCCGAGGCGCTTCATGCCAGGGGCGTGATGGCCATGTTGGAGGATCAAACTGGAGAGGCTCGCCAATTATTGAGGCAAGCCCAAGAGGCGGGAGACAGCAGGGCGGCTGCCAACCTGGATTTGCTGGACTTGTAGTCGCTGGCATGGAATAAATCGCACAATATTAACGTGAGTTCGACGGATTCCACTTTATGTGCGCAGCCCTGTTATCACCAAACTGTAGAGACGCATTCTTGCGTCTCAGCCAGCTGCCAAGTCTTCGCGACAGGCGATTTTATTCGGCAATCTTGCTTGCCGAGACGCAAGAATGCGTCTCTACAAGTTTTCGTCGAACTCGCGTAATATTAGATATTGCACTAGATCACATTTTTTGTTTAATTAATCATTGAGAGAAAAGTAAAGATTATGAAAATGAACAGACTGTTTCTGATGGCCCTGGCGGCAGGCATGATGGTGTCTTGCTCCGATGAGCCCACAGCGCCTGAGACGGGTGTAAGACCTTCACAAGGTGAGACGGGCTACATCGCCCTTTCCATCAACATGCCCCAGACTTCGGGCAGTGGTACACGCGCGAATGATAGCTTTAATGATGGTATTCCCGCAGAGTATCAGGCTAACGACGCTACCTTGATTCTTTTCACTGGCGATAGTGAGAGCGAGGCTACGGTAAAAGGTGTTTACGAAATGAACAACCTTGTGCCTCAAGAAGCTGAAGGTGGAAACATCACCGTCAAATACAATACCGTGCAGCAAATCACCAACCCGGCAAGTGGAACGAAATTGTATGCCATGGTGGTGCTCAATGAGAGCGGCCTGATAGAGGTAAGTGGTACGGATGGTGCAGAATCTACATTGAATGGTAAAAAGATGATTTCTGAGGATGAAAAAATTGCGAAAAGCATGAATTTCACCGACTTCACCGCGGCTACGGCAAATTACTTGTTGACTGACACCAATCTTGGCGCTATCGCCAACGTGAGCGGCAGCAATTTCCTGATGTCCAACGCTCCTTTGGCTAATAAGCAAGGCGGCACCACCGACCCTTCTTCTGCCGCCATCAACACCTTGGTGGAAGTTGACCCAAACAACATTTATCCTTCAGAGACCGCGGCAAAAAGTGGTGAGGCTACTGAGATTACCGTGGAGCGTGCCGTGGCGAAAGTGACCGTGAAAAGCACGGCAAGTCCTTCTGCTGTATCTGGTACGAAGATTACTACTTTCGACATTAATGGCTGGACGCTGTGCAACACCAACAAGAAGTCTTATTTCACGCGCAATGTAGATTGTGGAACTCCTTCGTGGTGGGGATACCAAGCATATAGTAGCTCTGACTACCGCTTTATCGGCAGCGATGAGGTCTATAAAACAGACGATGACCCCGCAGTCAGCTACTATCGTACGTATTGGGCAAAAGATCCCAACTATGAATCTTATGTTCAGGCTGACTTCAATGTCGTAAAGGGTATCCCCGCTTCTTTGAACAACCTGGGCACTGACGCTTACTGCTTGGAGAATACCTTCAACGTAGCCAACCAGAACCAAAACCAGACCACGGGCGTTATCGTAAAAGCCACTTTGACGGTAAAAGGTGCTGAGAGCGACGATAATAAGAGTTTCTTCACTCTCAATGGCGATAGGTCCACCATTTATACCTTCGCCAAAATGCTCGAAAAAGCCAAGGAGTTCTATTTGGAGAACGCTGACGTGAAAGCCGCTTGCGAAGATGCTTTAACGGGTTTGCTTTCAGGGCAACTGGACGCTTCCGACCTCGTAGTGGAGTTGACCAACTCTGACGGAACAACGAAAGTTACTCTCAAAGGTACAGATGGCGCAATCAGCGCTTTCGACAAGGCAGGTAACTACACCTTGACCAGCATCTATGTAAAGGACGCTTCCGCTTCTAAGTTCAAGAATGGAGTAGTTCCCGAGGCGTTGAAGAGTACCAACACCACGTTGATTGAGACTATCAAGAATAATGTGGGTACCGTTTCCTACTACAAGAATGGCGAGGCCTACTACTATGTGCTCATCCGTCACTTCGATGAAACGCAGACACCTTGGAAAGCCGAAGAATTGACAGCGGGTCTTTCAGGCTCTTATCCCGATAGCTATCATGACAAGACCGCGGAGGAAAACTGGTTGGGTCGCTATGGCGTGGTGCGTAACAACTGGTATCAGGTAAATGTCACTGGCATCGCCCAAATAGGCGACGCTGAGGCACCCGTTATCCCAGGCAAGCCAGACGATACCCGCGAGCAATGGATCAAGGCGGAAATCAACGTCCTCTCTTGGGCTGTTCGCACGCAAGAGGCTGTTTTGGGCAAAAAGTGGTAAAACTCTTCTTGCCAGAAAAGCGTAGGCAAGAACACAACAATAAATGGTCTCCCGGCACGGCTTCGGCCGTGCCGGGAAATCCAAAGTTCACCGACTGGAACATCTAACCCTGAAGATAATGAAATATCCATCATTCAAGCGTGTGGCATTGGGTCTTCTCGCGGTCATGGCAATGGCAAGTCTCGCCTCTTGCGACATGATGAAGCAAGACCTGGAAGACTGCCCTTATGGACTTTACCTGCAGTTCAAGTATGATTACAACCTGCAGCGGGCCGACATGTTCAATGACCACGTGGGGGCAGTAGACGTGTATGTCTTTGATGAGCGGGGACGCTTTGTCAAGACACAGAGCGAGGAGAACACCGCCAACTACGCTCCCTTGGCCGACCCCAACTATCGTATGCACATGGAACTGGAACCAGGCAAGTATCAGTTTATCGTGCTTGCCGGGCAAGACTCCTATAGCCAGCAGATGGCTCGCCAACGTGCCCACTTCATGCGCACGGAGATGAAAGCGGGAGACCCTATGACGGCAATGGAAATCAAGCTGGATACCCAGGGCGGTAACGTGCTCACGGTAGACAACATGGGTGCTCCGCTCGACACCTTGTGGCATGGCATGGAGACCATTCCCGTAGAAGTGTTTGCAGAGAAGCCTACCTATCACACTATCTCCCTGATGCGTGACACCAAGAAAATCAATGTCACCCTGCGCGAGTTGGATGACCCCAGCCAGATGGATATCCAAGATTACGACCTGGCCATCTACGACCGCAATACCCATCTGTGGTGGGACAATGCCGTAGACGAATCCCAATGGGCTGTCTATACGCCCCATGCCACCTGGAACACCGATGACCTCACCCAAGTGGTGACGGAAGATGGAGAGCAAATGGGCTATGGCAAGATAGGCCACGCGGACTTTATGACCTCCCGCATCATGTATCACGGCAATGCCGCGCAAGATGGACGTTTGGAGGTGACTTATCGTCCTACGGGAGAGAAGGTTATCAATGTCAATTTGCCCGATCTCTTGAGCAGGTTGCGCAACTACGAGGACTACTTGCGCTATGAGCAACAGGAATTCCTGGATCGTGGATACGACTACCAACTGGACTTCTTCCTCAAGGGTGGAGAACTGCAATATGTCAACATCTCCATCAGTGTGCTGAGCTGGAGCATCAGGGTGCAGTTTGAGGAGTTGGGTCACTAAGAGTCCTATATATAATATGAATTCCACGAAAAGTTGTAGAGACGCATTCTTGCGTCTCGGCAAGCAAGATTGCCGAATAAAATCGCCAATCGCGAAGACTTGGCAGCTGGCTGAGACGCAAGAATGCGTCTCTACAGTTTGGCAATAACAGGGCTGCGCACATAAAGTGGAATTCGTCGAACTCACGATATATAATATGTATAAGGTGGAAAGGATGTTTCTAAAGCATAACAATAGTTGCCAGTGGTCTCGGGGAATGCTGAAGACGGCATTGACGTTTGCCGCGACTTTCCTCTTCGCGGCTTGTGGCATCTTTGAGTCGGATGACGCTGGTTGCGAATCTGGCGTAGACGATAGCCGCGCCTATATGCAAGTGCGGGTAAAGGTAGATGCCACGGCGCGGTCCCGTGCTCCGCAAGGAGGAGAAAACGGAGATCGCAGGGAAGCGGGAGTCAATAACGAGAACGACATCCACGATGTCACCCTCTTGCTCTATACCACCAATCCCGACGATGCGGGTATCAATGCCACCGATGGACAGGCCACGCTGCCCCATGCCCTCTATTTCCCTTCCGTCGGAGAGCGAAAGACGGCAGAGGACGGTAGTGCCTATTATGAGACTGTCCCTCGTGAGATGGCCACGCCCCTCGACATCACGAAGCGATACCATGTTATCGTCATCGCCAATGCGGGTGACTTGACCCAAAAGCTTAGTGGAAAGTCCCTCCCTCTGATACGCGATTACTTAGTGACGCAGGCATGGCGCGAGGCCACGACCATCTCTGAATATGACGATTTCGTGATGAGCAGCGAGCGAGACGACGTGCTTTCCTTTGACTCGCCTGCCCAAACAGGCACGGGCACCCGACAGAGTCCTTACTTGGTGGAAACCCATATCGAACGCCTGGCCGCCCGTTTGGATTTCGACACCTCAGGAGGCATAGCAGACAGCGAGGGCAACTACATATATGATGTATATGATGACGTTTCTGGGGGTCAACCCATCGGCAAGTTCGTGTTGCGACAAGTGATGCCTTTTAACCAAATGGTTTATGGTTCAACCCTTATCAAGCGAGTGGCTACGAACAAACCTTTCCATATTACCTATTTGGGAGAGGAAACCGAGGAGGGAGGCATGGCTACCAACTACGTGCTCGATGCTCTTTATGAAACGGAGAAAGACTCAAGCTATTACCGGAATTACGTTGCTGTCTCCAGCGAGTTGGATGGCGTGGAAATTCCTGCCCTATGGAATGTCAGCGGAAAGAGCAAAGAGGGCTCGAATACTTACTATATCCTCGATTATACGTTAGAGAACACAACCCTCGACAACGCTACCGACTTCGCCACGGGCTTGCTCTTTCGTGGCACCTATTACACCAATGCCAAGTGGGGGGATGGTTCTCATCCAACAGGCGGCACAACCAAGACTTACCCCTATTATATCCGCCACAGCGACCCTACGGGCAATGGCACTACCGCAAACCCTATGCATTATGGCATCGTGCGCAACAATATTTATCGGGTCAAAATCAGTAGAGTGCTCGAAGAGCCCACTACGTCTGACATCTCTTTGGCCATTACCATCAATGTGCGCAAGTGGGCACTCTATGAGCATAGCGAAATCGTGATGTAATCCCTCTACCGACTGCCCCATATATTTAAACACAATCCAATGAAACAAGTGATACGTTTTGTCAGTCACCTTCTGCTGACCCTCCTTATGGGGATGGCTTTGGTGGGCTGTGGTTCAGACTCATTTGAGGAAGACATTCCTGTATTGCCTACAGGCCAACCCGTTCAAGTATCTCTCCGCATAGGTGTGCAAGAACCTCAAGAGACGGGCTCAAGGGCGTGGGACAATTCCCGGTCGCCCAATGAAAAAGATGAGAAGATGTATAGTTGGTTTGTCATCATTGCCCAAGAGGAACGGGTAGTGGACATCATCGAGAAAAATAGCGTTACCGATTTGGAAACCGATGAAGTGGGAACCGTCACGTTGGCCACTGGCACTTACGATTTCTATTCTTTCGCCAATATCAAGCGTTCCTCTATATCTGCCTTGGCTAGTCTGGAGAAAGGACAACTTATGCCCGACCTTTCCGCCGTTACTTTCCGGGTAGACGGTAATGGCTTTGACGTGAAGAGCCAACATATTCCCATGAGCAACAAGCAGACCTTCCCCATCTCCGCTACCACGACCCAAGTAGATCTTTGGGTGGTGCGCATGTTGGCAAAGATGACGCTCCGTTTCACTAACGCCACCGCCCGCCCCATCACTATTACCAGTGCCACTTTGAGCGAAATCACCGAAAATGCGGAAGGCAATCTGAAGTTGCTGCCTGCCCATATCGGTGGCAATAGCGGAGAAACAGGAGCCTGCGTGCCCAACTTGGGCTCTGCGGCCAAGACGGAAGATTACACTTACAAGCCAGACATGGCCATCTCTGTGCCCGCTGACAAAACAGAGCCCGTCAGCATGACTTTCTATATCAACGAGAGCGCGAAGCCCACGCAAAACGCCCATGGCCTCTTTACCTTATCGTTGAAAACCGACAACGACGTGATGCGCTATGCCCTTATCACCAATGAGAACGAAAACTGGGACTTCATCGCCCGTAATGACCACCGCGTCATCCCTGTTACGTTGCAGGATTATCGTCTGGACATCATTCCCTACGATTGGCCTCCCATTGGGGTTTATCCCGCTTCGGTGAAGCAGGAGGACGGGCTCTTTACTGTCACCTTCCACTCTAGCGGGCATTTCCATTTGCAGCCTGTTGTCTCCAAGTATGGCGACAACACGCATTTGTCTTATGGGGAAACAGGAGCGGACACATGGAGCTATGTCTCTTGGACGACTCCTGCCGGCACCATTCCCGAAGACTTTTATGAGGCGGATAATTCCACCGTGGATGGTTGCGAAAATGGCGGCGAGCCCGTATGGGATAGCACCAACCATTTTATCTTTGGCAACTTGAAAGACACGGGCATCTTGCCTTCAGGCCAAACCGCACCCAAGGCCTTCCATGACCTGACGGTTTCGGTCAACACGGGCGGTACTCCCGCTATTCGTCAGCTTACTTATCATTTGTGTATTGTCAAGGAAATCACTTACTAAACTCCTCTCTGTCATGAAATATCCCTTGTTTAAAAAACGTGCGTTCGACGAATTTCCGGTTGTGAGCGAAACTCTGTCATTGCCAAAGTGTAGAGACGCGTTCTCGCGTCTCGGCGATCAAGTTTGCGGAATCATCTCGCTAATCGCTAAGGCACTCCAGTTTGCTGAGACGCAAAAATGCGTCTCTACAATTTTTCCTCGAACTTACATTAAAAAGATATTCTTCCTGCTCCTCCTTGCCTTCACCACTGCGACGCAAGCTGTGGGGCAGATTACTTTCACGCCATCAACGAACATTAACCCATCCAAATATGAGTTGGATGCCGTGGCAGAGGGCAACAGCGTCTCCGCCTCCTTTGCCTCTAAATTGAATGAAATCAAGAAAGAACTGAATATCCCCGCAATTACTCACGGTAATTTTTACATGCGTTGGTTTGTGAGAGACGCATCGGAAACTGGATATGAGAATGTGCAGAAAGACTGGAAGGTAAGTTTCTCTTTTCCTGAATCTGACGGCAAATTAGCTGAAACGGTGGAGTATGGTACGGCATGGTGTTCCAATGAATTTTGGTATGCAGAGAAAGAGCCATTATATGCGGCCGCTACGATTACCATTCCCGAAGGTGTGGACAGCAAAGGCTATCAAATAGTTTGTTTAATTACAAATGGAAGTGGATATACTTTCAGCAATAACACCTTGACAGAAAAAAATATCCAGATAGCTGTTGTTTTCAATATCAAGACGCTTGAGGATGTTCTCGCGGATTATCCCTATCCAGATTTGGGAAGTCTTCAGGAAATTAAGAAAACAATCGTATTTGACAATGATGCCGCAACTATTGATTTGTCACTGACTGATTACAAGGACGAGATACAAGATTACGACAAGATCAAATATCTGCACCTTTACCTGACCGATAAGGACGGCAAGGTGATACCCAGCGATGTCTTTGCGTTAAAAGAAACTAATACAGATGGAAATTTGATGGAGACTTCCTCTAATGTGGGATATCATCTTTACTATACCGACCAACGTTGGGAAACGTTGTTCGGCAATGGCAATAACAACCGCGCACGATTCGTCATTACCAAGCCTGATGATTCTTCTTGGGGAAATCTTCGTGTCGTTGCGGTCTTCGCCAACAGCATTGCTGGTATGGGCACTTACGGTGACTATGTGATTTCAGAACCAAGCACGTTAACCGCAGCCGCCATTTTCACTTTTAAAACACTTGACGATGCGTTGGAAGGATATACTCTTCCCGACATCTCCAAGTTGCCAACACATAAGGTGGAGATCATGTATAAGGCTGGCGATAAGTCTTTTGTTTTAGACTTTTTCCCTTACAAGGAACAGCTAAAGGCTGATTATAAAACAGGAACTTTCCAACAGACGAAATATCTGCATTTCTATGTGGTTAACGAGAATGGCGAGGCAATAAGCGATATTTATGACGCGACCTTTACGCCCGAGAACCCCAGCAACCCAAACAGAAGCGCTGTCCCGACACCTTTTGGATGGTATGTCTATGCGAATGGCGATAATGGCATTTTCTCGGAATGGGACCAACGTGATGCGCAGTTTACATTTAGCAAACCCGATAATCTTGACTGGGCAGCCATTAAAGTAGTGGCGGTATTGACCGATGATGTCACGGGCTGGGAGATGAACAGTGGTTATGTCTTGAAGAACCCTGAGCAGTTGAAGTCCGCTTTTGTTTTTACGTTCAAGAAGATGGGTTTCAGGCACTACGAGGGCATTGCCAATAAACCAGGGGAATGGGACGAGGTTAATGGGAACAAGATGCAACTCACCCATGAGTGGACGTATGATAAGTATGTCAAGCCTGGCGAAACCATTACCCTTACGTTGCCCATGCGATTTGACAAAGGCCCTGACATTCCCTCGATAGGAGATGATTGGGAACCCCAAGGATACTTCCGTTGGTATAATTATCAAACGGATGCCGCCTCTACCAATCTTTCCCAAGAGAACTATGGTAAGGAATTAGTCCCGATGTTCGATGCGGAAACCGACGAGAACAAGGGTTTGTTCCAGTGGGACATCTATCACCGGCTCAACCAAATGAGGCCTATTCCTGAAAATGTGGCTGCTATAGAATACAAAGCTCCCGCCAGCAATTGGAATGGCGAAGCTATCGCGTGCGATGTCAGCCGATATATAGATGGAGTGGATCCCTCTTCCAGGGCTTTGCTGCATGAACCCACGCTCTCCATTCGCTATATATATAATGTATATCCCGCCCAGAAGATAGCCGATGATATCAAGAACGCCATTATCAACTCGCCCGAGGCGGTGTATGAGACCAATGGTTATACATCTATCTGTACTAACGCAACAGCGTCTGAAAGTAGCAATCGCATATCGGCTAACATTCGTTTGAAGTTGCAAGAAGTAGGGGACTATTATTTCTATCCATACAAAAAATGCAACGAGAATAACGTAAAGCCCTCAGAGGCGGATTTTGAGACATCAAGCGGTCCTGTTCAAGCTCAAAAGGTTGTATGGCGAGTGTTTTCGTCTTTGGGTACACAATATAAGGACCTTACGACAGAAGGAGGCAAGATGTATTCCTTGAGCCTACAGGGGATTAACAACAATGGTACTTGGCATGATGCTGGTGGTGGCATGCCGACTAATCTGCCCAGGCCGTTTGTGCCTGGAGACATGGTGTATGTGATAGCCTATTTGTCTGATGGTAATGGGAATATGTGCCCCGTGGCCCGCTTTAACTGCCGCTTCTATGCGAATACACCTCCTTTGCTGTATGCGGAAGGCGAAAGCGGCTCTAGCTTGCCAGAGCACAGAAAGCTGTCTTATCTGCGACAGAACTACAATGAGGTGGCCGTACTCAACTTCGACAACGACTCTCCTGAGTCTACCTTGGCCGCTCCCACCGACGCCCTAGACAACATGACGGAGCGTCCCTCGCAGTGGAGCCGCCGTTTCTATGGCTTTGTGTATAAAGGCTTATATGACAAAAATGACAATGGCTTTTTGGGTCTCTCGCCAAAACATGGAGATTACGGTCTCTATAAGAGTATGAATGTCCCAGGCGTTTCAGAAGACCAAGTAGGTGGTGATGGCTATCAGCATGAATGGTATTATACGTCTCCTTTCTACGACCGCACCTATGAGATGACCCATGGCAGCCAGTCGGGTTACTTCCTCTATGTGGACGCATCGGAAGAGGCGCGACAGATAGCCGCCATCAACTTTGATGGTGAACTTTGCGCGGGCAGCACTGTGGTGATAAGCGCGGCGGTGGCCGACTTGACGGACGCTGCGACCAAGCCTCAATTGCTATTCAAGCTCTATGGTATTACTGAAAACGCCAGTGGCGAGATAACGGACAGAAAACTGATACACTCTTTCGCCACTGGTAATTTCTCTGATTTTGGTGTTGAGTCCGGCAAATGGTATCAAGTGTATGTAAAGAGCACCCTGCAGTATGGCACGGGTGTGGAGAGTTTCCATAAGTTCCTGGTAGTTGTAGACAACTATTGCGATAACACCGAAGGCGCTGACTACGCCATAGATGACATCCGCATTTATACCCGCAACTCCAGCGTGGAAGTGGCGCAGACCAGTATTCCTTGCGAGGAATTGGGCGGGGAGGAATTGCGCATACCTACAGCAGAGTATAAGGTAAAGATATTGCATGAGACCTTGATAGCATGGTTAGATGCTGAGAAGAACTGGATTTGCCATGGGAGCTCTCCCACAGACCCGTTCTATAAATATTTCTACTACCGCTTATGCAAGGCCGACGGTACGCCCGTAGAAGGCGTTAGCTATCGAGTGGCCAACAAGATAGGGGAGGATTACACCACTAGCCAGGAATGGGGACGCTGCCGTGTATTCCGATCTTTTACCAACAAGCCAGAGGGAATAGATAAAGCTGTATATGAATATGACGAGATAAACAATCTCTACTATATCATAGAGGATGACCTCACGATACCTGTTCCCGCTGATGGGGAGAAATATTACGTCTCGCTCTGTTGGCCAAAATTGGGTGACGGTATGGGTACGGACAATGAACTGGAAGCGCAATTGAAGGGACCTGGTGACAACTGGGGTACGCCCATAGACATCTGTTCTGCCTACAGTTCTCTTTTTGAAGCCATAGCCCAGCAGCCCAGCATCACGGATGGAGAAGGAAACGTGGTAGGTAGCCTCACCATTCCCTGTAATGGAGATCCGCAACCCATGGAGCTGCGCGTGCAACTCATTGTGCCCGACCCCGTGAATGGCGGCACTTATACCCTGACGGGCGACGAGGTGAAGTATGATTGGTTTGTGGTGAAAGACGGAAAACAGAAGGAGCTGAAGGAGAATGTCTCTACATACAGCTATACTTATAAAGCCGAAGACATTTCCGCTGACGGCAAACTGCATCTGCGTTTAAAGCCCGTCACCACTCAGGTTTTCATCAATGGCGTGGAACTGGACCTCTGCGTCAATCCCATGGACTTGTCGCTAGACGTAAGAACATCGGGACCTCAACTGGAACTGGGTTTCAAGGAGGTGACTTACCAGGAGAACACCACTCGTACAGTGCGCGTGGGACTGCGCCAACTGGACTCTATGCGGAATGAAGAAAAGAAATTGGTTCTTCCTGTGCATAGCTATGAGAACATGGTGGGAAGTGAGGATTTTCATCTCGCGGTGAAAGAAGAGAATAACAGTGTGACAGTGGTCTCCACCAACGACCCCACATGGACGGATGTCACCAACCGCGAAATAGGCAAGGTGACGGGCTTGACCGCTAACAATGCCATCATCACCATTGATATTCCCGAAGGTGGAGGAGCCTTCCACGAGGGCTACGCTTATGATTTGAGCTTTCAGTTCTATGACGAGGAACACGACAAGACATTGGCCACGGACCAGGAGACATGCTATGGCGATGCCTTTTTCACCCTGAAGATAGTGCCCGAATACGTGACCTGGACTGGGGCGGCCAACGAGATGATGAGCACCAACTGGAACAATGACCAAAACTGGGCACGCTCGTTGCAGAAGGAAATCTATAAGGATGACTACACGGACTATGGCCAGGGTGACTACGCGGAACTGTCTCGCCAGCAAGCCTATGTGCCCATGAAGTTTACCAAGGTCACTCTGCCCGCCAATATGCAGTCGCCCCGGCTGGCCGAGTTGGGCTATAGCGGCGAGGGCATCATCAACAACGGGCTGCTCAACGAGTTCTCTTATGATGCCACCGAGGACATAGAGTATGACCTGATGGTGAGAATAGACAAGGATTTGGACACGGACTACGATGGGGATGGCGAAAAAGATTACGACTGCGAGAAGTTCTATGGCAATACCTGCCAGGAAATCTACTTCAAGCCCCAGGCCGAGTTGCGACACCAGGAGGAACTGGTCTATGAGCGGGCGTGGGTGGAATATGAGTTCCTGGCTAACAAATGGCAGTTGCTCACTTCGCCCTTGAAGAATGTCTACTCGGGCGACATGTACGTGCCCAAGAGCAATGGCCGACAGGAGACTGAGGCTTTCAAGGAAATCAAGTTTGATGGTGGCGCGAGCGGCATTTATAGCCGCGTGGGCTATCCCATCTACCAACGCAGTTGGGACAAGACGGGTCCCATGGTAGTGGTGTCCAAGGAGGATGACTACCGCAATAACTATCCCGCTGACATCATCTATGGCTCGTGGGGCGCAGAGGGAAATGAAAGCGCCGTGGTGCTCAATCAGTGGAGCCATAGCTATAATGACGCTACCGTGGCCTATGCCCCTGGTGATGGTGACAACGGCTTCTCGCTCAGGGCGCACAAGCGTGACCAACAGGAGAAGGCTTTGATTCGTTTGCCCAAGGCGGACACATCCTATACCTATTATAATATAGAAGATGGAGTGGAGGACGAGGGAGGACGTTACGCTGTGGTCAAGGACGAAGGCAACAAGCCCAACCTCTTGGCAGATGCCCAAACGGTGGGTGACTACGCTCCCGTGACGATGAAGCTGGACAATAAATCCGAAGGCAATGATATTTACCTGGTCAGCAACCCCTATATGGCTTCCCTGGACATGAATCTTTTCTTCGAGGCCAACGCTGACGTGATAGACGACAGCTGCCGCAAGTTATGGACCATCGTGGACGGAGAGGTGAAGGTGTCGCCCACAGAGTCGGGTGTTCAGGCGACCATCGCTCCTGGACAGGCTTTCTTTATCAAGGTGCCAGGTGGAAGTGGTAAGGAAGTGAAGTTTACCACCAATATGGTGACGAACCAGAAAGTGGACTTCAACGGCAATCTGCAAGCCGCCATGGCCAAGTTTACTGAGGCCGAACGGCGCAAGCGGGCGCAACAAGCCCTGGTGATGACCGCGCGGAGCGATGGCAAGAAGAGTACTGCCATCGTGAGGCTGAACACCGAGGCTGACGAGGACTTCCAAGACCGGGAGGATGTGGAGACGCTTTACGACAGCAATTTGACGGATGTGCCTACGCTTTACACCATAGCGGGCGACCAGGCGGTGAGTGTCAACTCCTTGCCTGCGATAGGCGCGGTTCCCCTGGGCATCGTTTGCGCCACCGATACGCAGGCGGAAGTTACGTTTTCAGGAGTGAGCGACATCCCCGCGGAACTTTACCTCTATGACCGTGAGACAGGTTCCTCCACCTTGTTGAGTGATAGCGTGAAGCTCCACTTGCAGGCTAACGCCCATGGACGGTATTTCCTCACGGGCCAGAGAGTTACCTCTGGCATAACGGACCATGAGGTAAAAGGCATCCGCTGCTATAGTCCGGCGCCAGGGCAACTGACCATCGCCTGCCTGGATGCTGGAAACCAACTGGAACGAGTGGACATCTATACCATAGACGGCAAGAAGGAATACTCCAATAATGACATCAACGCTCCCGCCCTGACTATACACACGCATAGAGGAGTGAAGGTGGTGGTGATAAAGCATACGGGTAACAACTATGCAGAGACGGCAAAGGTCGCCGTAAACTAACGTGAATTCGACGAAAACTTGTAGAGACGCATTCTTGCGTCTCAGCAAGCAAGATTGCCGAATAAAATCGCCTGTCGCGAAGACTTGGTAGCTGGCTGAGACGCAAGAATGCGTCTCTACAGTTTGGCAATAACAGGGTTGTGCACATAAAGTGGAATTCGTCGAACTCAAATTATATATAGGTATTAGGCGCAGGAGGAACGGGAAGAACGAGAATCAACGAATGAAAGTGCCATGCCGGCCATCGATGGCCGTGGCCAAGGTAATGTTAACTTGCCTCACGCCCGCCGCGACGGCTTGGAGAGCGTTCTCTATCTTGGGTATCATTCCTCCCGAGACCGTGCCATCGGCCACATAACGGAGGAAATCCTCACGGGTGATCTCCCTTATCAAGCTACCATCATCTTCAGGATTACGCAGCACGCCAGGTTTCTCGAAGGAGAAAACAAGCGTCACGTCATAGAAAGGAGCCAAGGCCTTGGCCGTCTCCGAGGCAATGGTATCGGCGTTGGTATTGAGAATATCTCCTTCCCCGTCATGGGTCAAGGGAGCCATCACGGGCGTGACGCCTTGCTCAACAAGTGTCTGGAGCCGCTGGCCATCCACCTTGTCCACGTCTCCCACGAAACCGAAATCCACCCCGTCTTTCAATGGACGCCTATGGCTACGGATGACATCCATGTCCGCCCCCGTAAGGCCAAGGGCATTCACGCCCATAGCTTGCAACTTGGCAACGATGTTCTTGTTTACCAATCCGCCATAGACCATGGTGACCACTTCCAGCATGGCCGCATCGGTAACACGTCGGCCATTGACCATCTGGCTTTCTATGCCCAGTGAGGCGGCCACCTTGGTAGCCCTGCGGCCGCCTCCATGCACCAATATCTTGTGCCCATGAATAGCGGCGAAATCCACCAAGAGCCGCCTTAAGCCTGCCTCGTCTTCCACGATGGCACCGCCCACTTTCACTACGGTTAGCTTTTCCATCTTTTCTCTACTCCAAATAGGTATAGCCATAGAGGCCGCTACGATAATTGTTGAGGAACTCCTTGCCTTCCTCCAGCGTAATCTTGCCTTCCTTGACGCTCTTGGTGACCCACGTCTCCAACTGGCGCACCAATTTCTTGGGGTTATACTGCACGTAGTCGAGCACATCCTCCACCGTCTCGCCATCGAAAACCTGGTCTATATGATAGCGGCCATTCTTTACGGAAATATGCACGGCATTGGTATCTCCAAAAAGGTTGTGCATATCCCCCAGTATCTCCTGGTAGGCACCAATGAGGAACACACCCAGGTAATAGGTCTCATCACGCTTCAAGGTATGCACAGGCAACACATGGGAAATGTTGCGGTTGGTCACGAAGTTGGCAATCTTGCCATCACTGTCGCAAGTAATATCCTGTATGGTCGCCACACGGGAAGGCCTTTCGTTGAGACGCTGGATGGGCATGATGGGGAACAATTGGTCTATCGCCCAGCTATCGGGCAAGCTTTGGAAAAGCGAGAAATTGCAGAAATACTTATCCGCCAACAGCTTGTCCAATCCCGTGAGCTCCTCCGGAGTATGCTTGAGCTGCTTTGCCAACACATTGATTTCCCTACACACACTCCAATACATGGCCTCTATCTCCGCCCGGGTCTTCAAATCCACCATGCCATGGGAGAAAAGCTCCAGGCACTCATCACGTATCTGCTCAGCGTCGTGCCAGTCTTCCAGCATCGTGCGAGGATTGAGATGGTCCCAGATGTCATAGAGGTCTTTCACCAATTGGTGATCATCTTCCTTGGGTTCAAATTCCTCTGGCATCTCGGGCAGGGAAGCGGTCTCCAAGACATTGATGACCAATACGGAGTGATGGGCGGAAAGACTCCTGCCACTCTCGGTGATGATATTGGGATGGGGAATGCCATTTTTATTGGCAGCCTCCACAAAGGTATATACGCAGTCGTTGACATATTCCTGGATGGAATAGTTGACAGAGCTCTCGCTGTTAGAGGAGCGCGTGCCATCATAATCCACGCCCAGGCCGCCACCGCAATCCACGAAGTCCACGTTGTAACCCATCTTATGGAGATTGACATAAAACTGCGAGGCTTCCCTCAAGGCCGTTTGTATGCGACGAATCTTGGTGATTTGGCTTCCGATGTGGAAATGTATCAGGCGGAGGCAATCATGGAGACCTTTCTTGTCAAGTATAGTCAAAGCCCGCAACAGCTCCGCGGAAGTAAGACCAAACTTGGAAGCGTCGCCTCCACTCTCTTCCCACTTGCCCGAACCGCTGGAGCCTAATTTCACACGAATACCCAAATTAGGTTTCAGATTGAGTTTCTTGGCCACCTTGGCGATAAGCTCCAACTCGTTAAGCTTCTCCACCACGATGAAAATGCGCTTGCCCATCTTTTGGGCAAGCATGGCCAGTTCTATATAGCTCTGGTCTTTGTATCCATTACAAATGATGAGCGAGTCACTTTGGCATTGTACGGCTATCACCGCATGCAGCTCGGGCTTGGAGCCGGCCTCCAAACCAAGATTGAATTTCTTGCCATGGGAAATTATCTCTTCCACCACGGGTTGCATTTGGTTGACCTTGATAGGATAGATGATGAAGTTCTCCGCCTGGAAGTCGTACTCCTTCTTGGCTTTCTCAAAACAGCTGGCCGTCTTTTCTATCCTATTATCCAAGATGTCGGGGAAACGGAGCAGCACCGGAGCCGTCACGTCTCGCAAGGCCAGCTCGTCCATCACCTCGCGCAAATCTATGCGCGCGTCGTCCTTGCAAGGAGTGACGTAAACATTTCCTTCGTCGTTGACACCAAAGTAGGAAGTGCCCCATCCTGTGATGTTGTACAATTCCTTGGAGTCTTCAATTGTCCATTTTTTCATGTCAGCGTTATGGGTTAAGTTAATGAGAGTAGTTGCTTTACTTTTTCCACAGACATCCTGATCTTGTCATGATTGTCCATGAGATTGACATTCACGGTGTATTTTGCCCGTGAATAATAGGGTTCACGATTGGCCAATTGCTCGGTGATAAACACTTGCACCTCCTCGGGAGTCTTGTTGAGCAAAAGCGGGCGGACGCTCTTTCCCATTTTCAAATGCTTATAGAGTATCTCGGGACTCGCTTTCAGGTAAACCGTATCGCCCTGCTGGTTCATGTAAGCCATATTGTCGAAAAAACAGGGCGTGCCTCCCCCGCAACTGATGACCACGTTCTCAAACTCGGCCACCTCATGCAGCATGTTATGCTCTATCTTGCGGAAACCTTCCTCGCCCACTTCGTCAAACAGCTGTTTTACCGTCTTGCGCATACGGCTCTCTATATACCAGTCCAGGTCATAGAACTCTATACCCAGCTCCGCCGCCAACGCCCTGCCAACGGTGGTCTTTCCCGCACCCATGTAGCCAATGATGATAATCCTTCTCATGCTTATCTCTTACGACGATAACCCTTAGTGGCAGGAGCGTTATTAATGATTTCCACGCATTGCTCGTAAGTGAGTTCCGCGGCCTTGGCCTGCAGTTCCTTGGGCAAACCATAGTTTTTCTTGCCATAGCTGATATAGGGGCCAAACTTACCGTTGAGAATCTCCATGCCTGGTTCTTCCTCAAAGCGCTTGATATGCTTGCGCTCGTCTTCTTCCCTGCGTTTCTTCACCAGCTCAATGGCTTCCGGCAAGGTAATGGCCATAGGATCCACACCTTCCGGCAATGACGTGTATTTCTTCTCATGAAGCACATAGGGACCATACTTTCCCGCACCTATCACGACAGGAGAGCCTTCAAAGTCGCCCAACGTACGAGGTAGCTCAAACAACTCCAATACTTCTTCCAACGTAATGGTCTCTATGCTCTTGTCTGGAGGTATCTGGGCAAAGCGGGGTTTCGTCTCACCTTCCGCCGCGCCAATCTGCGCCATTGGCCCAAAACGGCCAATCTTCACGAATACGGGCAAGCCACTGGCAGGGTCATTGCCCAGCATGCGCTCTCCTACCCTGTGCTCACTGCGGGCATTGAAGGCTTGGTCCACCTCTGGCTTGAATGACTTATCGAATTTCTTCATCCAAGCAATCCAGTCGGTCTTTCCTTCCGCTATATCATCAAAACGCTGTTCCACATTGGCAGTGAAATTGTAATCCATGATTTCGGGGAAACACTCCACCAAGAAGTCATTGACCACGATTCCCACGTCAGTAGGCAGCAACTTCCCTTTATCAGCGCCCGCCATCTCTTTCTTGATTTTGCTAGTGACCTGGATGCCTTTCAAAGTGTCTACGGTATAGGGGCGCTCCACGCCAGGCCTATTGCCTTTAATTACATACTTCCTTTGCTGGATAGTGCTGATCGTAGGCGCATATGTAGAAGGACGGCCTATACCCAGTTCCTCTAGTTTGTGCACCAAACTTGCCTCGGTATAGCGGGAAGGCGGAAGAGTGAACTTCTGGGTGGCCACGATTTCTCTGCGCTGCAGAACATCCCCCTCACTCATAGCGGGCAAAAGGCGGGTGCTTTCCTCTTGGCCTTCAGTCGTATCATCGTCCGTAGACTCCCTGTATACTTTCAGGAAACCATCAAAAGCTATCACCTCACCTGTAGCCACGAACTTCTCCGGGACACTATCTATAGCTATTGTCACCGTGGTCTTCTCGAACTTGGCATCCGCCATTTGCGACGCGGCCGTACGCTTCCATATCAGTTCATAGAGCCTGCGCTCATGCGTATTTCCCTCTATTTGGGTAGTGGCCATCTGCGTAGGCCGTATGGCCTCATGCGCTTCCTGCGCGCCCTTGGAATGGGTATGATAATTGCGTGGATTGCTATATTCCTCACCATAAAGCTTGACAATCTCCTCCTTGCCAGTAGCGATGCAGAAGCCTGAGAGATTGACGCTATCCGTACGCATGTAAGTAATCAGTCCGTTCTCATAGAGGCGCTGCGCCACCATCATTGTCTGGCTAACGGTCAGCCCTAACTTACGAGCGGCTTCCTGTTGCAAGGTAGAAGTGGTGAAAGGAGGTGCCGGGCTGCGCTTGGCAGGTTTCTTGGTGACGCTTTCCACCGTGAAAGTCGCCTCTTTGCATTTCTCCAAGAAAGCCTCCACTTCCTCATGGGTCTTGAACCGCTTATCCAATTCGGCCTTTACTTCAGAGGCACTACCGTCAGAAGCCACCAAGCCGAAAGTAGCTGTCACACGATAATAAGTCTCGCTCTGGAAAGCATGTATCTCCCGCTCTTTCTCCACGATAAGGCGAACAGCCACACTTTGCACCCTTCCCGCGGAAAGGGAGGGGCCTACTTTTTTCCATAGCACTGGAGATATCTTGAAGCCTACTATACGATCCAACACTCGCCTGGCCTGCTGGGCATTCACCAAGTTCATGTCTACATGGCGTGGATGGGTAATGGCCTGAAGTATGGCGGGCTTGGTAATCTCATGAAACACGATGCGACTGGTCTTTGCCTCATCCAGTCCCAACACCTCGCAAAGATGCCATGATATGGCTTCTCCCTCGCGGTCCTCATCAGAGGCTAACCATATCTTCTTGGCCTTGCTGGCGTTATCACGCAACTCTTTTACCACTTTGCGCTTGTCCTCAGGTATCTCGTAACAAGGCTCCATTGTTTCCTCGTCAATGCTCAATGACTTTTTCTTCAAGTCACGGATATGGCCATATGACGACATCACCTTGAAGTCCTTACCCAAGAATTTCTCTATAGTTTTGGCTTTCGCGGGACTCTCTACGATTACTAGATTTTCTTGCATAACGGCAAAAGTATTCTTTAATAGTCCGCAAAAGTAAACAAAACTTTCCTGTATACATTATATATATAGGGATTTTTTGATTTTTTTAGTATTTCCCCTTCCCGTCCATGAATTACCATGACACCAAAAACAACGGGGAGCCTCGTTGAGGCTCCCCGTGAATTTATTTCCGGAAATCAATCCTTATTACAATTATCTGTCACCTCCCTGACGGCGATCAGGACGAGGCCTGCGATCAGGACGGGGTCTACGCTCACGCTCCACATAACCTTCTGGCTTCTCTATAAGCACACGATGTGAAAGCTTGTATTTACCCGTTTTTGGATCTATCTCCATGAGTTTCACCTTAATCTTGTCGCCTTCCTTGATGCCAGCGTCTTCCACGGTCTCCAAGCGCTTCCAGTCTATTTCCGAGATGTGAAGCAAGCCGTCTTTACCAGGAAGTATCTCAACGAAGCAACCATAAGGCATGATGGAGCGAACCACTCCCTCATACACCTCACCTACCTCAGGCACAGCAGCTATCGCTTTGATCTTGGCCACGGCGGCATCAATGCTCTCCTTGTTAGGAGCGGACACTTGGACGTGACCCTTGCCATCAGACTCGTCAATGGTAATCGTTGCGCCCGTGTCCTCTTGCATCTGCTGGATAATCTTGCCACCAGGGCCTATCACGGCACCGATAAACTCCTTGGGGATATCGAATGCCACGATGCGAGGCACTTGAGGCTTCAATTCCGCGCGAGGCTCAGAGATAGTCTCCATCATCTTGCCCAATATATGCTCACGGCCAGCCTTGGCTTGCATCAAAGCCTGTTCCAGTATCTCAAAACTCAAGCCATCACACTTGATATCCATCTGGGTAGCGGTCAATCCGTCACGTGTACCAGTGGTCTTGAAGTCCATATCGCCCAAATGATCCTCGTCACCCAGGATATCACTCAAGATGGCATACTTATCCTCTCCAGGATTTTTGATAAGTCCCATGGCGATACCGCTCACAGGTTTCTTCATGGGAACACCCGCATCCATCAACGCCAAGGTTCCAGCGCAGACTGTAGCCATGGAAGAAGAGCCATTAGACTCCAATATCTGGCTCACCAAACGGACTGTATAAGGAAAGTCTGCCGGTATCTGGTCTTTCAAACCACGCCAAGCCAAATGGCCATGGCCTATCTCACGACGGCCAACACCACGTTGCGCCTTAGCCTCACCTGTGGAGAAGGGAGGGAAGTTATAGTGAAGCAGGAAGCGCTGGTAACCACGGTTAAGCACATCGTCCACCAACTTCTCGTCAAGCTTGGTTCCCAACGTACAAGTAGAGAGTGACATGGTCTCACCACGCTGGAAGATAGCACTTCCATGAGGCATAGGCAGGGGTGACACCTCACACCAAATGGGACGGATATCAGTAGTCTTACGGCCATCAAGACGAATGCCTTCGTCCAAAATACAACGGCGCATAGCGTCACGCATCACGTCGTCATAGTAACGATGCGCCTCTGCATGTTTCTCATCCAAATCATCCGAAGACAAGTCCGTATGGGCAGCGTCATACTGCTCCAGGAAATCCGTGATGATCTTGTCGAAAGCATCCTGGCGGGCATGCTTCTCCAACGCCTGCTTGTTAATGTCATACACCTGCTGGTAAAGAGCCTTGATTTGCCCGCGCAATTCCTCGTCGTTGGTTTCGTGGCAATATTCACGCTTTACGTCAGTGCCCAATTCCTTGGACAATTCCACTTGCAACTGGCACATGGGCTTGATAGCCTCGGCGGCCACTTTCAACGCGGCAATGAGATCCTGCTCGGAAACCTCTTTCATCTCTCCTTCCACCATCATGATGTTTTCGGCAGTGGCACCTACCATGATATCCATGTCTGCCTCTTCCATCTGCTGGAAAGTGGGATTCACCACGTACTCTCCATTGACACGAGCAACGCGGACCTCAGAAATGGGGCATTCGAAAGGTATATCAGAACAAGCCATGGCAGCGGAAGCTGCGAAGCCCGCCAATGCGTCGGGTTGGTCTACGCCGTCAGCAGAAAGCAACATGACCTGTACATAAACTTCGGCATGATAATCAGAGGGGAAGAGAGGACGCAAAGCCCTGTCTACCAAGCGGGAGGTGAGAATCTCGTCATCACCCGCCTTGCCTTCGCGCTTGGTGAAACCACCTGGGAAACGGCCCGCGGCACTATACTGCTCGCGATAATCCACTTGCAAAGGCATGAAGTCTGTACCCGGAACGGCATCCTTTGCTGCACAAACAGTGGCCAACAGCACTGTGTTTCCCATACGGAGCACTGCAGCGCCATCAGCTTGCTTTGCAACTTTTCCGGTCTCAATCGTGATGGTTCTCCCATCAGGCAATTGAACTGTTTTCGTAATTACGTTCATCAAATCTAAAACTTTATTGTCTTTCTAACATCAAAAATAAATCGTCGCGAAGTTACCGCTTTTATCGTTAAAAAACGAAGAAACACCCCATTATTTTGAAGAAACACTCCATTATTTTGATATTTTAAGCAAAATGTAATGCGCCACCCCGCTCTTTTCCAAAATTTCCTTGGTCATTTCGATGAATATTCTTACCTTTGCATCGATTTAGACGTTAACATATTTCAAAATGAAAATACGCAAGACACACCTCATCTTGGCCATGATGGCCGTAGCCATGTTCACGATAACTTCCTGCGACAAGCAGAAGTTCCACATCTCCGGCAATATCACCGAAGCCAAAGACTCTACGCTTTATTTAGAGCATATTAGCCTGAATGGGCCCGTGAAAGTGGACTCCTTGAAGCTGGGAGAGGACGGAGCGTTCGACTTCGCCCAAGATGCCGTGGAAGCACCAGAGTTTTACAGATTACGCATAGCCAACCAAAGTATCAACCTTTCCATAGACTCTACGGAGACCGTCAACGTCAAGGCCGCCTATCCCAACATGGTAATGAGGTATGAGGTGACAGGATCGGAGAACTGCGAGAAAATCAAGGAACTGTCCATGATGCAAATGGATTTGCAGATACACATCAACCAAATAGCCGCCAATCCTAACATCAGCATGGACTCCGCCAGCGTAGCCATCAACCGCGTATTGAAAGAGTACAAAAATACAGTAAAGACGCAATATATCTTCAAGGAACCCATGAAGGCTTACGCCTATTACGCTCTCTTCCAAACCGTACAGATAGGAAGGGCGAACACCCTCATCTTCAATCCCCGCAACAAGAAAGATGACGTACAAGTATTCGCCGCCGTGGCCACCAGTTGGGACACTTACCACCCTAACACCGAGAGAGGGGCAAACCTTCACAATATAGCCATTGAAGGCATGAAAGACGTACGCATCATAGAGCAGCGCAACGCGCAATCGATAGATCCCAGCAAAGTGCACGAGGGCAACCTGATAGATATCGCCTTGCAAGACAACAAAGGACAAGTGCGCCGACTGACCGACTTGAAAGGAAAAGTCGTGTTGCTGGATTTCCATCTTTTCGCTGGCGAGAAGAGCACTGAGCGCATTATGGCCTTGCGTGACCTATACAACAAGTATCACGCCCAAGGGTTTGAGATATACCAGGTATCTGTAGATCCCGACGAGCATTTCTGGAAAGTATCCACCGAAGCCCTGCCATGGATTAGCGTGCATGAGGAAAACGGCCTGCAAGGGAACAGCCTTACGCTTTACAATGTGCAACGCATTCCCACCTATTTCTTGATAGACAGGAATAACGAATTGCAGAAGCGTGACGAACAAGTCAGCGATCTTGAAGCTGAAATCAAGGGATTGCTCAATTAGTTCCAACTAACGGAGAAACCCTCGCTAAAAACCTAAATCCAGATGTCATGATGAAAAAGCTGCTTTTAATGGCCTTGGCCTTGATGACTATAGGCACGCAAGCAAAGGTAAGACTACCTCACTTGCTGGGAAACAACATGGTATTGCAACAAGAGGCAGACGCTCGCCTATGGGGCTGGGCGAAACCTGGGCAAAAAGTAAAAGTAACCGTTTCCTGGGCAAGCACTCCCTATGAGGCACAGGCCGACAAGACTGGTAAATGGCTCGTGAGCGTACGAACCCCCAAGGCTAGCTACACACCTCTTTCCATTACCTTTGATGATGGCGACCAGACCACTCTCTCTGGCATTTTGGCGGGCGAAGTATGGGTTTGCGCAGGCCAAAGCAACATGGAGATGCCCATGAAAGGATTTGACGACTGTCCAACGGAAGGATACAACAAGGCCGTCTTGGAGGCCAACCAATATAAAGGCATCCACTATGTGAAGATACCTAGCGTGATGAGCACAAAACCCTTGGATGACGCTAACTGCGAATGGAAAGAAGTCAACCAAAACACAATAGGAGAGGCTTCAGCCACGGGATATTTCTTCGCCCAAGTGGTCAATCGCACGCTCAATGTACCTGTAGGTCTAATCATGGCCAACAAGGGCGGTACCCGTATAGAGAGTTGGCTGGACGAAGCCAACTTGCGCCAACACACAGACGAGAATCTTGATTCCTTGACTATGACCAAGAAGTTCCAATGGGACTTCCTCTATCCCCTGCTTTGGGCTAACGGCACTTTCCACCCCATCTTGAATTACACCGTGAAAGGAATCTTGTATTATCAAGGTTGTTCCAACGTAGGTGCCCCCGCGGGACAATACACTGCCCGCATGGACTTGTTGGTAAAACAATGGCGCAGAGATTTCAAGTTGGGCGACATCCCCTTCTATTTCGTGCAGATAGCTCCTTATTTCAATGGAGACCCCAATGGAGACGCCGGTCCTAAATTGCGTGAGCAGCAATGGAAGGCATCCAAAATCATCCCCAACTGCGGTATTGTCTGCACAGACGATTTGGTTTATCCCTACGAGAGCCAGCAGATACACCCCTGCCAGAAACAGCCCGTAGGCGAACGACTGGCACTCCAGGCTCTCAACAAAACCTATGGCATGAAGGAGATATGGTGTGAAAGTCCCGAGTTCAAGGAATTACGCATCAGCAATGACACCTGCGTCGTGACCTTGCAAAATGATTATAGAGCCATCAGCCGTTTCGAGGACTTGCAAGGCTTTGAGGTAGCAGGCGAGGACAAGGTATTCCACAAAGCCAAGGCTTATTACCAAGCCTATAAAGGCATCATCATCACCTGTCCTGAAGTGAAGAAGCCCGTGGCCGTGCGCTACGCATTCCGCAACTGGGGCTACGGCAACGTGAAGAATGGCGCGTTGTTGCCGCTCTTCCCCTTCCGCACAGATAATTGGTAAAGTATGGCTCATCCCCTGGAGAAATTCAAATATTGCCCACTCTGCGGCTCTTCACGTTTTGAGATTCACAACGTGAAGAGCCGCAAGTGCCAAGACTGCGGGTTTACCTATTACGCCAATCCCAGTTCGGCCACGGTAGCATTGATTGTGAACGACAAGGATGAGCTGTTGGCGGTACGCCGCAAGAACGAGCCTGCCAAGGGAACACTGGACTTACCTGGAGGTTTCGTGGACATGGAAGAGACGGGAGAACAGGGTATGGCTCGTGAGGTCATGGAAGAGACAGGCCTCAAGGTAACCCACTTGCGCTTTCTTTTCAGCCTTCCCAACCTGTATCTGTACTCAGGCATCGTCGTACATACCTTGGACATGTTCTACGAATGCCAAGTGGAAGACCTGTCACTGGTACATGCCATGGATGACGCGGAAGAATATCTATGGATTCCGCTCTCGAAAATCAAGACAGAAGAATTTGGCTTGCTTTCCGTAAGAGAAGGCTTGACCCGATACCTGGCAAGCCGCTGACTTCACTTCACCACCACGTTGCCTAACCAGGCGCAGCCCAACCCCAACGCCACGCTTAACAATACATAGAGAGCATACATACCCCATTGACCTTGCCGCAACAGCGCAAGACCTTCATAGCTAAACGTACTGAATGTGGTGAAGCCACCGCAGAAACCCGTCGTTAAGAACAGGCGGGTCTCCGCGCTCCAGTTCAAGCGGGCAGAAAGGCCATAAAATATGCCTATGCAAAAACAGCCCAACAAGTTGGCCAAGAAAGTGCCCAACGGAAAGCCTTGATGGGCAAGCGGCCGCAAAATAGTGGAAAGCCAATAGCGGCACACGCTACCTGCGCCTCCGCCCAAGAACACCATCAAACACTCTTTCACCCTTACTCTTCCTCCTTGGGAACGATAAGCTTCACCAGCACCTTGTCCACTCGGGCACCGTCCATATCCACTATTTCCATCGAGAAACCATTCCATTCCACTCGCTCTCCCGCATGGGGAATATGGCTCAACAACTCTATAATCAGACCCGCCAAGGTACTGTAACTTTGCTTATGGTCATAGAGATCTTCACGCTCAAAATAAGTCAAGAAGTCATAGAAAGAACATTGTCCGTCCACGAGCCATCCTTCCGCGTCCTTTCGCTTCACGATGTCAGGTTCCACGGTGGGTCGCTCTATCGTGCCCACCAGTCCTTCCAGAATGTCGCGCAACGTGATAATACCCATCAACCTGCCGAATTCATCGCATATCAAAGCCTGCGAGGTCTGCTTCTCTCTCATCTGTTCCAAGGCCCGGTAAACAGACATGTTCTCATAGAAATAAACAGCGGGGCGCTTGAAATCATTGAGACAGATGGGGTCGTCATTGAGATGGAATATCAAATCTTTCAGTGCCACCACGCCCAGAATGTTGTCCAGCTTGCGGTCTATCAAAGGATATGCCTCGTAAAGGTGCTCTTGCAGGGACTTCCTGATTTCCTCCGCGGTCATGCGGGTATCCAACACCACCAAGTCTGAACGATGGGTCATCAGCGAGCTCACCTTCAAGTCGCCCATCAGGAATACTCGCTCCACGATGTCTTGCTCCACTTCCTGAACGGCACCACTATTTTTGCCTTCCTGCACGATAGACTTGATGTCCTCCTCGGTAATCTTGCTTTCAGCGTCCTTGATGCCCAGCAGGGAGATAATACCCTCAGTGCTCTTGGCTAATATCCATACAAAGGGGGCGGCTACGCGAGACAGCAACGCCATGGGGCGCGCTATAGCCGTGGAAGCTCTCTCTGCCACGCTCATACCGATGCGCTTGGGCACCAACTCGCCAAAGATAATAGAAAGCATGGTCACAATGATGACTATCACCGTCTGGGCCACAGGCTGCGCCAAAGAGGCTGGAACGCCCACCTCCACGAGCAAGCCAGCGAATTTTCCCGAGAGAGCCGCGCCCGAGTAGATACCCGTCAAGATACCAATCAACGTAATACCTATCTGAATGGTAGAGAGAAAACGATCTGGGTCGTTGGCCAACTTCAAGGCCACCTTAGCGCCCTTGCTGCCTTTCTTGGCCAAAGAGCTGAGTTTAATCTTTCTTGCTGATATAATGGCGATTTCCGACATGGCGAAAATGCCGTTGAATAGAATCAATAAGAGGATAATAAGGATTTCTTCCATATATACTCGTGGAGTTGTTGTGTTCGCGAAGATAATGAGTTTCACGGACATGACAAAAATAACGGACGGAAAATAGGCATCTTTCTCCACAGCGACCCATTATTGAGCCTCATTTCCACATGGTTGTCCTGTTTTTCCGCGATTGTTCTTCCCACAAGGGGCCAAGCGCATACCATAGAAAAGACCCCCCTCACACTGGATTTCAATGGAACTAATCTCAAAAGGGCACGAGACTAGTATCATTTCTCGTCGGCCTCTATATCCCTAAAGGCATCCTCACAGATTTCCTCCAGCAATTGCCGTCCCACGAGATTGTCCACGTAATAGCGAGGAATGGTAGAAAAGCCGTATTTCGCCCCTAGCAGAGCACAGGCAACGGCGGCGTTAGTATCCGCGTCGCCACCCATATTGACCACGGCCAACAATCCTTCCTTGAACGAATGGCAATGCCACAAACTCCACAAGGCCACGGCCATGGTCTTGAGCGTATAGCCCATCGCGTTGTCGTCCACGGCCAAGACTGATGGGTCGTCATGAGTGGCCAGCCCTATGTATTCCTCGATATGCTCGTCATATCGGGCGGCGATATCCTTCAAGACGGACACATCCAGCTGCTCACTTCTGAAGATAAGGCCTTGTATCAGTTTCACGTACAACACGCAGGAGCCCACGCAGCGCATGTCGGGATGCGTCAAGCGGCATATATTGGCGATTTCCTCTTCCTCTGCCAACGGGGAGGTGCCCACGATGGAAGTCCGCATGAGTCCTCCGTTGGCGGCACTTCTGCATCTATACAGTCGCCAAACAATATCAGCCGCTTTCATCGGGTCTTTTGTATAGTCTGCAAAGCATAATACATTATAAGTATGCCTGCCTATTCCCAAAGGATTACCATTGAACCATTCCTTGAAATTATGCGCCACTTGGTTCAAGTCGAAATGATTATCCCGCCTTGCCTTGGCAATGCAAAGCATCATGTCCGTATCGTCCGTCCAGCTTCCTGGCTTCCATCTACAGCGATGGTCATCCCGTATCATCTGGCCGTAACGCTCCAATCCATCGGGATAACATCCCCTCACCTCTTCGCGGGACATAAACTCCGTGCCCAGACCCAAGGCATCACCAATGGCCTGTCCATAGACGCAACCTCTTATTCTGTCCTTGATTGTTTCTGTCAACTTCATGCCACAAGCTGATAATCGGTATAATATCCATGGCAAAGTTATATGATCTTCCCACATAACCAAAGAAATCTCCGACAATAGTATAATTAACCTGAGTTCGACGAATTCCACTTTATGTGCGCAGCCTTGTTATTGCCAAACTGTAGAGACGCATTCTTGCGTCTCAGCCAGCTGCCAAGTCTTCGCGACAGGCGATTTTATTCGACAATCTTGCTTGCTGAGACGCAAGAATGCGTCTCTACAAGTTTTCGTCGAACTCACGAGGGTTAAGGAGACGCGGAGGCGCGCGCTCGTGTCTCCACCATCTCAATCTACCCTGATTTTCTTCACCGCTATGGTCTTACCGTCACGCTCTACCTTGACAATCGCCACGGTGGAAACATTGGCCGAGACATCTTCTGTTGTCGAGGAGGCGATGCCCTGGCCAGCCATGATGCCATCGGTTCTGTAGACGGAGACGCGGTCACCTACCGCTACGCCCTCTACCCGTATGGTGCCCCTGGACAGGCTGTAGGCGCGTATGCCGTCGTCTTGGCGGTCATCCGCCATGCGGTTGAAGCTGATGGAGAAGCGTCCCTTTATGTCGCCTGCCGTGGCTGAAGAGAAGTCATAACCACCCTCCAGCAGGTTGACGGCCTTGCCCGTGTTGGCATCTTCCAACACGATGGTCTCGTAGCCTTCTGCCAGGCAGTCTTCGGGCACTTGGATGGTGTATAAGCCCGGTGCGGGCAGCGTCACACCGACGCTTACCTTACCCTCTACGTTCACCGCCGAGAGCAGGGAATAGCGGCTTCCACCCTGTAGGGCGTATATCTGCGCTACGCTGTCAGCCATCCACTTCACGCCGTCAGTGCCCATGTCGAAATCATCGCGGGCTTGCTCAGGTGTTACCGTGTTCAGCTGCAGCACGTCACCTCCTGCCGCTATGCCTTCCGCGGCACGGGTATCGTCCATGCGGGTGATGGAGAGTTTCACGGCTGCCATGCTGCCATATGCCGTGCCGGACTTCTCGCTGACACGTGGATTAACCTTAAATGTCTCTGTCTCTTTCAGCGTAGCGGTCTGGGTGAAGATGGCGTCTCCTGCGGGAATGTGGCCTTCCGGTGTGGTGTTCTCCGCATTGGTGTTTACCGTCACGTAAGTATCGTTTTGGTAACCATAGATGACACGGCCATATTCCATGTCCTCATAGTTCATGGCGCAGAGGTAGGGAGAGCCGAAAAGGTTCCAGCTCATGTTCTCCTTCGCCGTGAACTTGTTGTTCGTGCCAGGGTTATCAACCGTCCATGGGTCGCTGTGGTTCTCTTTCTTCAGGCTGACCTGCTTCGGTGCGTTCATGCCCTCGCCCTCCCGGTAGACATAGCTGTTTCTGTTGCCGCTATTGCCCACGAAGCGCACATGGGCATCTGCACTGCCTTGCGTGTTGTCGAGTAGCAGGCCGTAACCGCCATTATAAGTGCCCGTGAAGTTTGCCCACGCTCCATTGTCTTTTTTATTATAACCGTAAGCGGCACGTGCGGCGGCGTCATAATACTTCAAGGATACTCCGTTGTTCTCTATCGTGGCTGAGAAGGGGGCATAAGCCATATCCGCACCACTAGCGGGCACATCGCGCTCCATGATGACATAGGATAGCCCTACGTTGTTGCCGTCTGCGTCATGTTCGACACGCATTCCCGCATGGTGCTCAAGCAGTAGCACGCCCGGGTTGAAGGGTTCGCTGGCCGTGTACTGTTTCTTAACTACCAGTTCCGCACTCTCAGGATGCTCCGTGTTACCTTTCCTGACATAGACCACAGACTGGCCATGGGGATAATCATCTTCCGTAACGACATTGCCTACTTTCATATCCGGCGTGATGTTCCAGGTTTCGAAGCAGCCGTTGTCCACCGTATTGCGGATGCGCCTGTTGCCGGCTATGTCGCGCTCATGGCCTACCATATCTGTATATGGTTGAATGTTTTCTGTTCCTCCGTCAATGTCCCCTGATGTTTCCATCAGTTGGTATTTCCAGTGGTCAGTGGTGACATAAGTGTTTGTCTCCGTCACATTAGCTCGGTTGTTGGCATTTCCGTTAACATTGTCAATGCTACCCGTTGCCGTAATGTTCACGGCCTTTACGCCGTCGACGTTTCCGTAAACCAACGTGTTGTAGAGAAGACCGGTAGACAGCCCGCTAACGTTGGTATTTTTGATGATGGAAGTAGACAGGCAACCATTTTTGATGGTTGGCGTGCCGGTAACCATGAAGCCATCGAGCACCGAGCCCTCAGCGTTGATGGTGGTGTTACCCACAAGTGTCGAGAAACGTGTACCCTCTAATAAACCTTTCCGTTTAGCAAGCAAGTCGTTGACCAAAGAATTTACTTTTCCAGTGTCGATGCTTCCGTCTTCATTCTTATAGTCGATGTCAGAAGTCTCGTCGTTCATGCCTCCGTATACCTTTACGTTTGGCAGGCTGACGCGTACTTGGTTTTTATATGTTACGTTGCTGCTGACAAACACGTAACCATTCTCGCCCACATGATTATGGGCGTAAATGCCGACGAGGTCTATCGCCCCTTGCAGGTCTTCAAGCGCCTTGGTCCAGCTGCTGCCGTCGTTGTTTTCATAGTTGACAAGTCCGGCCTTCACGTATACGACTGGCTGCAAGGGTGCTTCATACTCGTAGGCACCGATGTCTATCGTCCCGTCTGTCAGTCGGGCGCTGTTACCGAGGTCACGCTCGTCGGCAAGTGTTGCGGTGCTGTTTCCTCCGAGTACATTGCCCTCATAGTGTTGGTTATTTCCTTTGTTGAGCAGCGTCAGGCTTGGGCGGATGTGGTAATCACGAGCCTCTATGTCATCATTTAATGGGTCTACGAAGTTCGGCCCATTTTCTATGTCCGCGTTATCCGTATTTGCAGCAAACACTTTATTGTGGTTTCCTTCCGTCTGGTCCATGTGCTGCGTCCCATTATTCCACGAAACCGAGTTGTAGACATTCGCTAGTCCCTCGCTCATGTCTGCTGTCGAGTCATTGGCGAACGTGGTGTTCACGAGCGTGACGTTCTCCGATGCAGGTGCTTTCAATCCCGTGCCGCCATCAGCGAACAGGGTGTTGTAAATGAGAATACTGCCTGAGCTTGCGGAAATGTTTACTCCCGTATTATTCATGCGCAACGCACTGTTAGCCAACGTAAATTTACTGCTCGTACCATTTGTGCTTGCGTCAATGCCTGTACCGCTAGTGCTTTTGTTGACAAAGGTGAAACCTTCTATCCGCACATATTGGTCGCTATTTACGTGTACGGCCATCAGGTTTGTGGTCGTGGTACCTTCATGATTCCTTATCACGCTTTGGTTGGCGAAATCCTGTTGGGCATCCTCTCTCAAACCGATACCCGTACAAGAACCTTTTATCGTCAGGCCATCAGACCATTCATTATCATCCACGCTTGCCGTAAACGCTGTTCCGCCCGAAAGACGCTCCAAGGCATACTCACCGTCTCTTACATAAATCGTTCTGTTGCCATGTTCTTTACTCGGATGCGAAGCTCCCACGATGGCGCCACGGAGGTCTGACGTGGCGTTGGCCCAGTCACGGCCACTATGGTCACCGCTCTCTTCCGTGGCGACATAGATGGCGGTCATGGTCTGGAAGTTCGATATGTATTGGTATTCGTAGACACCGATGTCGATGGGTTTGTCGCCCGTCTGTCCTGTCGTTTCATCCAACGGACCGGAGTAACGCTCGTAACCTTCACCCATGTATTGGTCGCGATAATTAGCCAGGTCATTATTAAACCAATCATTATATGCGCCAGATATATCACCTTCTAAGGGATCAACACCATCTCCCTTATCCGTGGCGACAGATATTCCTGATGGGTTCCAATGGCAGGTCGCGTCGTTGCCCGCTATGCCTGCCGTTGCAGACGGGCGGGTAAAGCGGGGACCATTGGAGGCGGTGTTCGCTTTGTCCAGCAAGATGTTCGTGCCACTTTCCGCGCTGAATAGCTTACCGTAATCATAGTCGCTTGCCGAATGGCTTATTTTCATGTGTGTCGCGTCTGTATTTTCATTATACCACTTGCTTTCGTTGCCCCATATCAGGGTGTTGGTCAAATGGCTCTTCCCGTTATGGTTGTAGACCACGGCGTTCATCTTGGCCTTGTTCCTGGCGAAGGTGCAGTTCATGATGTCGATCTTCGGATCCACATGAGAGGTGATACCTTCGGCATAAGTCGTTCCTATCGCTCCGCCATCGCCAATGGTCTCATTGTTTACGAACAGGGAGTTGACGGCATAAAGCGAAACAGATGCGTTATTTTTTCCAGCAATGAATATCGCTCCGCCACGGGCAGGCTGATTTGTAGGAGTAGTTGCCGATGGGTCTGTCCAACCATTACCGGCGAAGATGGAACCTATCACGTTGAGACGTGCGTCACGCACATAGACAGCTCCGCCGCGCAAACCGAAGTTGTTCATGAAGCGGCAGCGGTTAATTGTATAACCAACGCCGTTGCTGTAAAGACCGCCACCACGGCCTTGCTCATTATTCGTCTCTACGTCTGACAACTCGTTAAATGTCTCGCCGTCCATCACGGTAAGTCCGTCCAGCAATACCGACTTTGGATTGGCTGTACCGCTTGCGTTCGTGTACAGCACGTGGTAAACGTTGCCCACCTCTGCCGACACATTGATGTTGCCCGAGAGGATGGTTTGGTTGGCCAGCTCCCAAGGCTCCTTTATTCCGTTACCGTTGAAGTCTGAAAGGCCGCGGGCTGAAAGAATGTCATTGATATTACCGCCTGCCTCCATGGTCATTACATCATTTTCCGCGGGAATGAACTCTGTTCCTGCTGTAGAATACATTTCCGTTCCACTGAATCCGCCATAGATGCTGACGCCATGGGGAACGACGAATGAGTACAGTCGCTGGTCGTTGGTTACGGTCTGCGAAGCGTCCTCTCCCTCTCGTTTGTAGATAGGCTTATACGTACCGCCACTCACCAAGATTTCGAACTCTGTGTCTTCATGTCCATCTTCCCGCATGCTGCGCACATAGGCCAAGGCGTCTTCCAGGGTAGAGAAAGCCGTGTAGAACGACTTGCCGAGATAGTCAAGCATGTTCTCGCCATCTTGCAACTTCACGTTTTCTGCCTGTGACACGAAGATGCGGGTAAACAAGTCTGTGGGTAGGATGCTGCCCTCAAAGGCGAAGGCTCCCGCGTCTACACGCTCGGCAGCGGCCTGTACTCGACGGATGCCCTGCATATCGCTTTCGGCCACGTTGAACACCGAGATGAAACCTTGCGCATTATTATTATAATAGGTGTTCATCACGCCGTGCTTGATGAGTGGAGAGAACTCCTTCAGCGTGCGCAGTTCATCGGCGAAGTAAATCTCCTCCTCGCTCTGCATGGACGCGTTCTCGAAGTCTGACGGCATTTCCTGGCTTTCCACGAAGCAATCGTTGAAGGGATAGAACGCTCCGTTGTTCATGTTTCCGAATACGCTTGCCAATTGCGTGTCGGCAAACCTGATGCCGGTTACGCCGCTCACGTTCTTGTTGGAGGGAGCCTCGTTGCCCCATATCACGGTGTTCACCTGCATAGAGGCGCCATCTTCCAGGAACAGGCCACCGCCATTGTCCGCCGTGTTGTCGGCGATGGTGCAAGAGATGATATGGGAGCGGGTGTTGTCCGTCATGTCGGTGTTGTCTGCGTATACGCCGCCACCATTGTCGGCGGTGTTGCCCAGCACGGCCGTGCCGCTTACCGTGGCTCCAGGCAGCAGATAGAGTCCACCTCCCTCTATGGCGGAGTTGCCTTGCACGACGCAGTTCCTTACATGTGCGCCACTTGGCACTATCGCACCACCTCCGCGAGTGGCGGCGTTGCCTGTGCCGGCCATAGAAGTGGCTGAGCCATCGGTAAGCCAAACACCGTCTAGGATTGCGCCCTTGGTCAAAGCCCCTGTACCGTCACCATCACCGAAGGTAACAGCGTGAAAACCCGTTACCTCCTGCGTAATGGTAGAGCCTTGCGTCGGCACTGCCGTGGCGCTGAGCATTGTGCGGAACTTAATGGCATTGCGGACATTGTCGCCTGTTCTCACATCGTCCCAACCATCCTTGTTATATTTTCCATTAGTGAACGTTCCCTCAAAGTATCCACCCATCACGGTAACGCCATCGGGCACTACAAACGTATAGCTTTGCGGATTATTCTCGTCGGACAAGGTATTGGCATGGTAAACAAATTGGCCGTTTTCATAGCCGGCTATTTTAACGATGACTGGTTGCCTGTTCTTTGCTTGCGTTCCTGCCGCATTGAGCACGGTCTGCAGTTTATCGGCGCAAGCCGCGTTTTCAGGGGAATTCGCACTTGCGTTGCCAAAGCCAGTCCACGTAACATAATAAACCCCGTTCTCATCCGGCTGTGTCGTATCTTCGTTATCCCTTTCATAAGCACCGATGTCAACCGTACAGTCCTTTATTCGGTTGGTATAGTCCATATCGGTTGAGGGAAGGTCAAAGTTTATAGTTTCCCCATTTTGTTCAATAGATTCAACACCACGGTTTACGCAGGTACTTGTTCCCGCAAGGCGATAGTTGCCCGATGTTTGTGCATTTACATTTTCAAATGGATTAGGAAGGGGGCTTCCGTTTATCGCATTGGTCTGATTGCCACAAGCAACTGTAAATTTCCGGGCAAGATCATCACTCATACTACCTGCGACATAACAATTATATGCTTCGTTAAAGGTTCCTACAGTGGTCGTGCTTATAGCATCACTTCCTTCATTTCCATAAAAAAGACAGTTATAGAGAGTAAGGCTTGACGCACGTGTATGATCATCCGGATCTTGATACTGAAATAATCCGCTACCACCATCCTGGGCATAATTAAACGCTACTGTGTTATTATAGAATGTGGCACTTTCAATAAAGATTCCTCCTCCTTCATATGCGGAATAATTATTAGCGACAACCAAGTTATAGCCTGTGCCTACTATAATGTAAGCTCCTCCGCCCATATTATCACCTTTATTACTATAATTAGCGCAATTCTGCATTATAAAGCTGTTGTTTATGCTGCCATTGTCGCTGTCCATATAGAGACCACCCCCGCGATTTCGATTGGAATAAGATTCATTATGATTGCAATTGTTTACAATAACCAGATTCTGCAATGTTACGCCCCGGAATGCTCGTACACCAGCACCACCATCACGGTTAGAAGTATAATTCTTTATATAACCATGGCGTACGGTAAATCCGTCCCATGTCGCTCCTTTATAATTATGGTAGTACTGGGTGTCTGCCAATGTATTGCCGTTATAAGGATATCTGTATTGGTTTGCTCCAGTTCTCCAGCCCCTATCATTATTACCCTCAATGTTCCATGTGGGCAGGCACTCATCCGGTTGATACAGTGTATAATGGCGTTGTGTTCCAGAAAGATTTTTAAACCAATTGTTAGCTGAAGGCCTATTTGCGCTCCATGTTATAGGTGTTTCTTTCCTGACTTGTAAAATGGTTTCATAATTGCTTTTTGTTAAATCCGCATCATCTTTATTTGCTGCTATATAATCTGATAGTAAAGGTTTGCGGTCACTTTCGCCCGGTGTTCCCGTCGCGGGAAAACCTCCGAGTACACGAACTCTGTCCCTGATGACAAAACCCTTATAGTCTGTGTAAATTCCTGCTGCTACCCAAACTTCTACAGAATCTTCACCTTCTGCGAGATTGGCGTTAGCTTCAGCAGCTTTTTCCACAGCATATTGCAAGCCACTGATATATCTTTCGTATCGCTTGTTACCTATTTGGTTATAAGTACCCCATTGGGCACTCCATAGGTTTTGTTGATTATCTTCAGCGTTCCATAATGAGCCATAACTTCCAGATGTAGGTCCGTAATTTTGGTTTTCCGTTGTATAAGGGGTATAATCATGAGAAGCCTTTCTTAACGAACCACCTCCATTAATATAGAATCCTGCATCAGTGCCTGATATGCCTTTTCTTTCCAAATCACAAATAGCGTTTCCATTAATAGCTTTTTCCCATGATGAACCGTCACCTGCTGTACTTATATCCATATTCGGAATTCCGTCACTCTCCTCACGGTCTCCGTCCCACATGGTATTATATGAGCGGACATAGATAACCTTCCCGGCCTTGGGAAGGTCAGCCTCATAGGCGCCAAGATCAGGTACGCCGCCAAGGTCACGTTCGTTGCCCATGATGTCGGTATCAAGGCCGGAGACAGAGTTTGTGACTTTGTTTATCAGAAGTTCTGCTGCAACGGGTGAACTTGTCAACGGACGGAAGGAGGCATAACCTCCCAGATAGGTGTTGAAGCCGAGGGTTGCTACTGTTCCGTTTGTCGGATTGGCGAAGTTTGCCGCACCAGCTTCGCCTGTCGTGGCAATCTCCAACGAGTTACCTGACGTGTTCCCTGCCGAGAAAGAAGTCGTGCCCATGTCTTGTGGGGCTGCTCCTTGATTGTTTACGACCGTGACGTGTTGCAAGGTAGGGTCGGTAGCCACGATGACGGGATTAGTTGCCGTGGTGTTGGTGTTGTTGTTCACCACGCAGTTTTGCAACGTAAGGATAGCGCCTTGGGCATAGATGGCGGCACCCGTCACGGCGGTGTTGTTCTCGAAGATGCAATTGGTGAGGGTGACATTGGCACCTGGATGCGCCAAGAGGCCAGCGCCATATTGCAAGGTGGCCGTGCCCGCGGCGTAACCATTGATGACGTGGAAACCATCCAGCTCCACGTTGGCACCGCTTTCTACGGTGACCACATGGTAGAGTCCATCGTCAAGGCTGTCGCCATCAGGATTGCCGTTCAGTTGCGAACGATGGTTCAGTGGGTCACGTCGCACGTCATCATTGCTGCCGTTGTTGCGGTAATATCCGCCGACTATCTTCAGCGGCTTGCCGCTTTGCATGGCGAGAATGTCGAGCGTAGCGGTCTTTGGGTCTTCATTCACGAAAGCGTAACGCGGCCACAGGTTGCCTTCCAGTACACGGATCTCGAAATTGTCTATGGAAGACATGAAATTAGACCAAGCCTCTGTTTCTTGTCCTTCACTGTATATTATCGGCTGGCTGTCTTCATTCAATGAAGCGAAATAACTGATAGCATCGTTTATCGAACGATAAGCCGTTGCCCAAGTCGATCCATGATGGTCAGGCTCTGTGCAGCCAGCGTCTACATATATAATAAGGTCATAATGATCGTTGTCTTTCTTCTCGCTCAACGCCGGCACGATGTTCGACTTCTCCACATGGAACGCACCCACGCCTGGCTTCTGCGCGAACAGCGAGCCTTCGATGTCTATCTCGGGGGCGATTACCACTTCGCTTGGCAGTTGACCGAGCGCCATGCCTCGTGCCCAGAGATTGGAGCCGTTAACGGGTTTCCAGAAGTAAGTGATGACACTTGCCTCGGCATTCGGGTCTTTCCAACCAGCCTGCACGCCGAAAGATGTATCAATGTCGAAATCTTGAGGCACTTCAAACCTCGGCCCAATGCTGTTGGGATCATCCGTCTTACCTTGGTTCTGGTCAACAAGCGAAAGCGTCTGCTCTTGCAGCGTGTTGTTCCACACGGCGTTGTTGACTCCCGATATGGCGTTATACATAAAGCGCACCTTGTCGGCTGTCGGGTTCTTGGCATACATCGGGATGTTGTTGCCGTCGCTCATGCGGTTGTTCCATATCACCGAGTTGGCCACGAGGGCATACCTATTGATATAGATGCCGCCCGTCTGTGAGGCATTGGGGTCGGTGGCGTCGGTAGCCGTCACGCAGTTGTTGTTGGTGATGGTGTTTTGCAGCAATACGCCACCCTCGTCACAATAGACGGCGCCATTGCCCGAGGCCGTGTTGTTGGACACCACGCAGGTGGAGAGTATCAGGTCCTCGGGATGATCCTGCTCCCCTTGGGTGGCAGGCTGGTTGTCCAGGTAGACACCCGCGCCATTGCGAGCCGAGTTGTTGGTGAGCATGGAGCGATGCACCAGTCCCTGGTCGTCCACATAGACGGCACCGCCATTCTGGTCGGCGTTGTTGTTGTAGATAAGGGTAGACTGCACCCTGCCATCCTTCAGGTAGACACCGCCGCCATTGCCCGTGGCGTAGTTCTCCTTCACGATGGAGTTGGTGAGATAGGTATTGCGGCCATCCATGTAGACGCCCGCTCCCCGGTCGGTCTTGAAGTCGTCCACGCCCGTGCCGCCCTGGGCGTAACCACCCATGATGGTCACGCCGTCCAGGTAAGTGGGCTGGGTGAAGGTGCCCTCCTCATCGGGCATGGGGGCGAACCATACCACGTGGCGCGAGTCACTGGTGAGCGTCCACTTGTTGCCCGTGAACGAGGGATTGCTCTCATTGCGCACATAGTATGCCGCCTGGAGTATGGTCTGGTTGGTGAACTCCCAAGGCATGCCGCCCTGTTCGCGCCCTGTCTTGGAGGTTTCCGTGCCAACGAATCCGCCATACACGCTGATGCCGTCACGCATGCGGAAGGAGGCGGAGTAGCTGCTGCCCTGTATCAGTTGTGACTGTGGCTCATAGGTGCCGGCGGCCACCCACACCTCACCCGGCAGACCCTGCGGATTGTTGTCGGCCAACTCGTCTATCATGCGTTGCAAGTCGCCGGAAGCGTTTTCCCACGACGTGCCGTTGCCCGTACCATCTTGCTTGACGTAGCGGATGCGACTGGTGGAGACGGGTTGATACTCGAAGGCGCCGATGTCTATCGTGTCGTTTTGTACGCGAGGGTCACCATTCAGGTCTACGTTTCCATATCCTGTCTCGTTATAAGCCTGGCTGTCACCGGCATCCACGAGGGGCGTGGCCTCTATGGGTTCCCATGTCCACAGGGGATAACGATTGCTCGCGCTGAGGGTGAAGTCGGTGTCGAATCCCGTCTTCAACGATGGGGAACTGAAGTGAGGACCGTTCTCCTCGTTGTTCTTGGCGGCGAGATGGACATTGTTGCCGCTGTCCGCGTCTTCTGCGTTCGCCTCCGGGTAGGCACAATGGTTGAAGGCAGGACGATGGGTATCGCTTGACAGCGTGGAGTTGCCCCAAATGACGGTGTTCCTTACCTCGTGCCCTGTGCCGTCAATACCCGAAGCGGTGTTGCGGGTGACGGTGGAGTTGATGACTTTGGCGGCACTGTTGTCTAGATAGATACCGCCGTTCTCGTTGTTGAACACGGCGCAGTTGACCACCGTGCCCGCTCCCGCCAGGTAGATGGCTCCACCTGCGTTGATGGCGTTGCCGCGTTGGCCCGCCGCGTTGTTGAAGAAGCCGCAGCGGTCTATGAGGCATTCATCAGCCGTGTTGACCACCCTGGTAGTTACATATAAAGCTCCACCCCGCGTGGCATAGTTCTCGATGAAGAAGCAGCGGCGTATGATGTACACGCCTCCCCCCTTGTTGCTACCCGTTACGTATATACCTCCACCGCGCTCATTTGCCTGGTCGGCATGTCCTCCCTTGAAGGTGATGCCGTCCACGACGGTGCGTTCGGTATTGTTGTTGCCGCTCTGCTCGGTGGGATCCAGATTGATGGTCAAGACGTGGGTGGCGTTATCATCCCTAGATTGGTTGGCGGGGAAGATGAGATTTACGCCGTCTACTTCATCATCCTTGTTGACATCTCCCGAGAGGATGGTCTGGTGGGTCATGCGATAGGCCTTGTCGCTATCGATGGTTCGCTCGTCGATGGAAGACTCCGTGCCTGCAAAGCCGCCGTATAGGCTGATGCCCGACTTAAGGGAGAAACTGCCCCGATAGGTTCCTGTCTCTACCCAAATCTGGTCTTTGGCCTTTGCTTTCGCCAAGGCATCCGAAAGCGTCGTGGCGTTATCCCAACTGTCACCACTGGCAGTGCCTGTGGCGGCAGTCTTGACATAGTAGGTGGTTTGCGCCGTTGCCGCCAAGGGCAACAGGCATATCGTCATTAAAACAAATAAGCTACGCAATGTCTTTGTCATATTCTTATCGTTTTATTCCTTTCTTTATTTAAAATAGAGGGATATTCTTATCCGTCTGAATCATTCAGTTGTAGCTGTTCCTCCAGGTCCTTCAGGAGTTATCTCAATGGTAGTATTATCATCTTCCAACCCTTTTATGGTGGTATTTATCTTGTACCAAGTTGATTTTTGTAAACGTTGGGCAAAATTGAAGGTGTAATTCTTATTTATTTTTTTATCATCTGTTCCCTCTTGCTTTTTGATAGCTGAGATATAGAATGTCACATAAGGTTTATTTTCCCCGTCTGGAAAAACATAATGATAAACACGCCCGTTACGCTTGCTTATCGGCGATGTATTATAAAACCCTTTCTTGCCTGGTGTTGCGGTTCCTGTAGGATTTAAATCGGGAAACAAAAAGCCTGTGCCGGTTTCATTTTCTCCTACAGCTGTATTTTCTTGTGAAGTATAGAACGTAAACTTATCGACGCTTACATCTTCATAATAAATGTTTTCGTTATTCTCTAACACGTAGGCGTCCTGTGCGTCCCACTGGATGTCTATCTTGGCGGCAAGGCGGGTGAGCGTCATGGTGGGCATGGTGGCGGGGTCGTAGGGGTCGCCTGTGGGTTGGGTAACGGTGAACACTCTGTCACCGCCTTTTTCGTAATAGCCTGTGGCGACGCTGAGGAACTTCTCTGAGTCTATCTTGTTATTTATGGCGGAATAGTCGTTGGAGATTTCAAGGTCGGCAAATGTCCCGTTATTAGTTACCACTTCTGTAATGTCTGCAGAGGGATTATTTGCCGCTGTGGAGCTATACGTCACACCATATATATATACTTTGCTGTCCTTTACGAGGTCGATGGGGAGCCAACGATATCCGCTCTGCAGCGGCAAGTCCTCATAGACATTCTTGCTGAGGATTCTGACGTAGTAGCTTTTTCCATCAGCGGTGATGGGCTTTTTAGGATTTTCCGCTGACTCTATCATGACGGCCAGTCGGTCCCAGTCCTCTCCCTCGCCTGTAGGGTAACCGGGGTCTCCCACTCGGGCAGTCGCGGTTGAGGGCACGTTGAGGTAGAGCCTTACGGTTTGCAGTTGGTCGCCAGCCGTGCCGGAGCCTGTTGGGTCGCTGCCTGTTGCGTCGTCGCCTGAACAGGAGGCGAAGGCCAATGCCGCCAGAGTGACGGACCATAAGAGAAGGGTCTTTATCTTCATGTTGGGTCTGTTTATCTTGCGCTTCATTTTCTTACATTTCCACGTCGTGGTCGCCTCCGGGCTTCCAGTCCAGGGTGACGCTCACGCCCACCTCGGGCGACTCGGTGCTCACGCTGCCGTCGTCTTTTATCACGCCCTTGATTATCTTCACCTTGCCGGCGGACAGGGGGTCGCCCACATGGAGCACGTTCTCGGTTATCTTGCCGTCTATGGTGACATATACCTTCACCTGCCAGATGCCGTCATCGGGGTTGCCCGGGGCGTTGTCGGGCGAGGGCAGGGTGGTGGCATAGAGCACGCGATAGCCTCGCGGCCGTGCCTGCTCCATGCGGGTCACAGCCTGCGGAGAGTAGGCATACACGCTGTCGTTGACGACGAACGAAGAGGCCATGCCACTCACGCAACCGCTCACCGCTATTTGCTTGCCCGCAGGCTCGGCCAACACCACGCCCACGGCGCTGTTGAGCATATACAGGTCTGAGCGGAACGAGGCCTCTCGACCCTCCAGGGGCATGTCGGTACGACTGGAGAAGAGAGGACGGGAGTGGGTGGGCAGTGTGTCGCCCGCCATGGAAGAGACGCTGAGCGACAGGTCGGAGTCTGTGCCCTCCAAGGTTACCACCGGCTCGTCGGTGACATTGGCGAGCGTGAGATGCCGGTAGTCGGCCTGCTGCAGATAGAAGGTGAACGAGGCCGACGAGGCGTCGATGATGTTCCGCTCATGGTAGGCCAGGTCATGGTTGGCGTAGAAAGACAGGTCCAGGTCGTGTGCCAGGTCGGTGAACATGCCTCCCAAGGCTGTCCCCACCGCCTCTGCCGCCTCTTGCTCCTGCGGCGAGGAGAGCACGGCGGCGACTTCGGCCTGCAGGTCGGTCTGTTGATGGACCACATAGTCTACGCTGTAGTTGACACCGCAACGCGACAGGTCCTCGTCGATGCACGATGCGAGGGAGAGGGAGAGCGGCAAGAGGGCAAAAAGGCAAGACGCTCCCTTCAGTCTTGCCATCAGTCCTCGCCCGTTGCGCGGGGCGGGGATAGTCTTCCCCTTTCCTCCTTGGAAGGAAGCGGGCGAGGGACTTCCCGGAATAGGATGGATGTTTTTCTTCATGTTCATCTGTTTTCCCGTGGCCCTTCGGAAGATTAACGGTTATCCTCGGGCTTGGCGGGCTAGTAGGCGGCAGACCTACGAAAGTCTGCCGCCCGGGGATATTGTTTTAGGATATTGGATTATTCGATGACGACATCATCGGTAAGACCCTGCTGCCAAGTCAGGTCTACGCTCAGGCCAAGCTCCAGTTGGGGCGTACGCAAGTCAGGAATGCAGTTGTAAGCCTTCTTCAGGCTGCTGATTTTCACGTTTGCCGTGGTGTAATAATCTTGCTGGAAAACTTTAGGATGTGCCGTGTTGGAAGTAATCTCGCCTACAAGATAGAACTTACCGCCCACGGGAACTATACCGTCGATACCCTGGAATGCCTCATTGCTGTTGTTGACAAACTCAAGGGCGATATATTTGGTCTCAAAAGGATCAGTAGCAACTCCTTCTGTTTCCAGCACCAAAGTACGGGTATTGGGAGTGCCAGGCTTGGTGCGGGTAATGTAAGTACCGGTCTTTACAGCCGCGTCGTAAATGGTATATTCGGTGGTACCTGTCGGCTGGAAATTCCATCCCACATTCTTTTGTCCGCCAATCAAGACTCCCGTAAGTTGGAAACCAGTCGCGGGGAAGGTAACCTCTTCGTCTTTGGCATCAGAGATTTGCCCATTCTCGAACTGGGCGTAGATGTCAAGGCGGCCAACAGCGTAGTTGATGGTCTGCTCCAAGGCCACGGATTGCGTATTGGCCTCTACTTCCCTTGTATTTGTATAAAGGTCACTCAATACGTCATTCCAGCTGGTTTTGCCAGTATAATTATCTCCTTGTGGAGTCGTGGCGGTCTTGATAGAGCTGTTTGTCCAATAGTAGAGCGAAGCGGGATATACATAGCTTGACAAAGCGGCTACGTTCATGCCGGTATTGTCGTCAGTGTCGATATATTTGAAGGTGGCGTTATCCCATTGTATCTGTCCTGCGCCATCGGGGAGATTAAACTCCGTGGGATAATCCTTTCCGGCAAAGCTTGCTGCGTAAGCCAGTTTCACATTAGGTGCCGTTCCGCTAGTTGTGAAATTGGCATTGCTTGCACCAACAATTGCCTCCTTTATGGCGGATTTCAGGCCTTCGGTATCGCTTACCCTCGGGCTTTCCATGGCGTTATACAAATCCTGCAGTGCCAAACGTATGCTGTTGGCGGAACCTGCCTTCAGTCCTATAAGGCTTTGATAATATTCATGGAGAGCCGCGTTTTCTTGCTCTGTAACTTCCGACCATTTCTTGCTATTCGTTCCGGTAGCTCCAGCCACGGCGTTAAGCAGCGTGACCAAAGCGTTTTGGGATGCCGTAACGTTTTGGGTTCCGAGAATGCTTTGCAAGTCGAAGCTGATGGTGGAGAGCAAGGCGCCTGAGTTCAAACCGGAAGTCGCATAAGATGGATTCAGCACGCCATTTGCCTGCTCCTCATCTAACCCTGATTCAGTATCCGTTATAGCTTCGCCATAAAAAAGGAACGCGTTTACGCCAAGGGCAATGTCAACATCATTGTAAATTTTTGAGTTCGTATTCGTTGCCAATCCATCTGTCTCCGTTATTTGAGATAACGTGATGGCGTTATAATGCAAAATATCCGTTCCTTGAAGTGGTTTAGATGCTGAATTGGGAGTGGTCGCCAGATCAAATGGGATGAGACGGATGTTATCCATACCCCTAAACGTTTTGTCATCTGCTTGTGTAATAGCATCACTCATACGTGTGCCTTGCGCATGGGGAATGTTGATGGCGAACTGCGTCTTTACCGTTTCTCCACTGCTGATGGAAGGGCCGTTCTCTCCCAGCACGTCGTCTGACGAGCAGGCGGTGAAGCCTGCCGTACCCGTAAGGGCGATGGCACCCATAAGGGCAAACTTGTTGAGTTTTCTCATAACCATGAATGTTTTAAAGTGTTAGTGTATATTATATATAATGTATACCTATAGCCCTTCCGCCTTCTGCCGGCGGGCTTTTATCTCCTCCGCCTGGCGCAGGTTGGCCTTGGCTTGTGGGTTGCCGGCCTCGGCCGCCTTTTGGAAGTAGGAGAGGGCCGCAGGTTCTTCGCCCGTCATGTAGAGCGCCACGCCCAGGGCGTTCCATGCCCGCGGGTCATCCTTCGCGGAAAGCAACAAGGGCAACGCGTCGGCATAGCGCTCTTGCTCCAGCAACTCGGTGGCGGCATTGATGGCGTGAGCCGCCGAGTCGGGCACGTAGTCGTAGTAGACGCGCAGGTAACCCGAGTTGCGTTGGTCGTTGAACACCTCCTCCTTCAGGTAGCGATAGGCCTTGCCCCCGTCGAGTGACTTGATGAGGCTTTCGCGCCGGGTGGGGTCAGGCTCTTGGTCTATGACGCTGAGCAGGGGTTCCCGCCATTTCGAGTCATCGTCGGCTATCTGGTCGCGCAGCTCCGTCCATGCCTCGCCGCCGTTGGCGCACTCATAGAGGGAGTCGGGCGTGGCCACCCTGGCGCTGATATATTGCTTCAGGGCGTTGGCGCGGGCAGCGGCCAGGCGATTGTTGAGCGCCACGGGGCCTTCTATGGAAGCCAGGCCCACTATCTGGATGATTTTCACCATGGAGGTGGTATCGGCCATGATGTCGCGGGTGAGGCTGACGATGCGGTCGAGCGTGGCGGCGTTGTCGCGGAAGGAGCGGTCGATGGCGGCACTGCCCACGGGGAAGTGGATATAGAGTCCGCCCTCTTCCTTGCGCAAGACGCGGGTGTGGTCGTAGGGGCGATAGCGGGAGACGTGGCGCAACACGGGGTTGTCTCGCTCCAGCTCACCGGCACGGCCCGCGTTGTCGGGCACGATGGCGAGCGAGGGACGCAGCGTGGGCACGTAGATAAACCTGCCCAGCGGCTTGGCCGCAAGGGGTATCACGTCACAGCAACCCTCCTTCCGGCGCTCCACGTCGCAGCTCACCTCTCCCTGCCACAGCCAGGGATAGTCCTGTCGGCTCAACTCCACGGAGTGGGTATACCGGCTGCCCGCGGGCAGCTCTTCGTCCCTGGCGGGGTCTGCCACCTTATAGTAGCGGGCGCGCTCCGTGTAGCGGCGGTTGCGCTTGCCCCTGAACACCACGGGGCTGAGGCGCAGGGTGTCTTCCCCGCTAGCCAGCCTCGGCACGAGGCGCACGGCGTAGTCACTGCCCAGCGTGTCGCCTTCCGATAGCGCGTAGTCTATGCGCACCGCCGCGCTGTCACGCCACGAGACGCTGACCGTGTTTTGGGCGGGGGCGCAGAGAGGAAGCAGCGCCCCGAAGAGTAAAGCTTTGTTTAATGCATGGTTCATAGTTCATCATCTATCATGTTTCGTCATGGGGACAAGGTGCCCGTGCGTGAAGGGGGAGTCTCGCCCTCTCTTGCTTCCTTACCTCAGGTAGTAGACTATCGAGATGGCGAGCTTGGTGGGCATGAAGAGCCCCTTGGTGTCTTCGCCCATCTTGCTGCCGCACACGGCGCAGGCGTAGCGGGAGTAGTGGGTGATGCCATAGCCCAGGCCCACCACGCCCTCTATGCTCCAACGCTTGCCGGGCAACATCCAGCTATAGCCGTAGACGATGCCCACGGCGCCCAGGTCGCCTTGGAAGCGTTGCGTCTCCAGGTCGGGGAAGATGCCGAAAGGCATGTCCACCCCGCCGGCGTTGTAGTGGGAGTAGAGCAGGTTGGCTCCGATGAAGTGGCCGGAGTAGGGGGCGCAGAGCCAGTAGCGGGCTTCGGGCTGTATGGCGACGTGCTTCAGCTTCTTGTTGTCAGAAAAAGTGAAAGGGTTCCATCCCGCCGATAGGTCAAGCGTCCACTTACGGGACAGCTTTGTCTCGAAGCCGATGTTAAGAGTGGTGGTCGCCCAATATAAAGCATTGGTCTTCAAGGCCGTGCGCTGACCCCATGCGGGCGCGTGGCAGAAAGAGCATGCCACGATAAACAATAAGACCTTATACCCCATAAAATGATAACAAGTGCGTTAATAAAAAGTAAGTGTCAACGCGCAAATATAGTATTTTTTTCAATTCGCGCCTAGGGACTTACCCCCCCCGTTAAGATTTTTTAAGATTAAAGCTGGCGGATATGCGTGATATATCCCCCACCTATGTCGCGTCAATGCCCTGGATAGATGGGGAATCATCTAGGATGATTCCCATAATCATCTAAGATGATTCCTACAATCATTTAAGATGATTCCCACAATCATTTAAGATGATTCTTCACCTAGCCGGGATGGTTATGTTTTATAGGCGGTAGGTTGTCCTCATCATCCTCGCCGCGTGTGTCGCTTGCGGGGAATGTCCTTCAACAGATGTGTGGCGGCGCGCCACAGCCGCCACAGGGGGCGCCTGACGTGGACGGGGCTGGTTGGCGTGAGCGGTTGGAGATGAGGCCTTTGCGAGCGGCCTGCCAAAAAAGCGGGGAGCAAGGTCTTTTCCTTGCTCCCCGCTTGAGTAAGGCGCGGACATGGAAACCCGCGGCCCCGTGACGACGCTTCGCGATGTGTCGTCCCGGAGCCGCGGGCTTTTCTCTTTACGGTTGAGCCGCGAGACTTTACTCCTTTTTCTTCTTCTCCAGCCTCATGCCTACCACGTAAGCGTGGGGCACGTCTTTCACTATTTGCGACTGCAATTGCGGGTCGATTTCACTCTCGCCACAGAAGCGGATGAAATTGGAGCGTTTGTCATACCACCAGGAGCCGAAGAACACCAAGGGTATTTCCACCGTGTCGCCATCCGTCACGGATTCCAAACGGAAAGGACGGCTGTCATACATATAGTTGATGGCTTGCGTATAGCCTTCTACGGGATATAGCTTGAGGGATGATTTCGACATCCTGCCGAGAAGAGGGCTGCCCACGCTAATAGTGGCCAGCGAATCGTCTTTCACCTGGAGCGTCAGCGTGACGGACTTGATCCTGTCATACTCGTTCTCGTTGGGCGCGAGGTGGTATTCCTGGCGCACGGCTTCCCATTGTTCCTCGGGGTATTCCGTCACAGACCCGATGTTGGGGCCGAACAGGAAACTGTGCACCCGTCCTTGTTTCTCGGCATGGCGATACTCATCCACGTAGAAGGTGATGTCGTAATGGGTCTTGAGCAGCGATTGCAAGTCAAAACGGTGGACATGGATGTCATTCATGTCAAGCACGTCGATAACATCCTCCAACTGGATTGTCTGGGTGGTGACGCGCAAGCTGTCTTGCGCACGCAGGTCGCCAACCAAGGCGACTGCGCAAAGGAGCGTAATCAATTTTTTCATACTATTCAGGTTGTGTCAGTTGCTTATTCCTCGTCGGCGACTATCTTGGGTCCGCGCACCTTGTCCTTGGCGCTCAGGCCTTTCTTGATCTCTATGTTCACGCCATCGCTCAGCCCGGTGGAGACCTCTCGCTTCTCGTAGGTTTTCTCTTCGCCCTCTCCCTTGATGAGGTAGACATAAGTCTTGTCCCCCTCGAACTCCAGGGCACTCTCGGGAATGCAGAGCGCATGTTTTGCTTCGGCCAAGACTATCTCGGCATTGGCACTATAGCCGCTGCGCAATTTATTGTCATCGGCCACGTTGACAGCGGCCTTTATCTCGAATTGGTTGGCTCCGTTGTTTTCCACGGCCTTGGGAGAGATGTATTCCAAAGTGGCTTTCAGGGTCTCGCTCTGCAGTGCGCCGATAGTAATCTTCATATCCATTCCCGTCACGAGCTTGCCCACTTCCGTCTCGTCTATGTTGCCCCGGAATATCAGGTCGCCCATGTTGGCCACCGTGGCGATAGTGGTACCATCGTTGAAGGTGTTGGAGAGGATGACCGTGTTGCCCACTTTCACGGGCACATCGAGTATCAGGCCTGTGATGGTAGAACGTATCAGTGTGCTGCTTCCCTTTGCGTTGCGGCTGGAGACGCCATCGCGCACCACTTCCAGGTTGTCTTGCGAGGCGGCCACTTCCTCTTGGGCCTGCTTGTAGGTTTGGTGCACCTTGTCATACTCATCGGCGGAGACCAGTCCTTTGTCATAAAGTACCTTCTCTCGCTCATAATCCACCTTGGCCTGCTCCATGTTGATATTGGCTAGTCTTACCCTGGCCTCGGCACTGGAGAGCTGCGCCATGTCGGGGATGACTTTTACCTTCGCGATTACCTCGCCTTCCGTCACCATCTCTCCAGCGTCTTTGTAGATGTCGGTGATAATACCCGATATCTGTGGTTTCACGGCCACCTCGTTGCGCGGCTCTATTTTACCCGTGATGACAGAAGTCTTGCGGATGTCCTTCACGGTGGGAGTAATCTCCTCATACTCCACTGTCTTGGGGCGGGATTGTATCCAAAGGAACACGAAGGTGCCGATGAACACCATGGCTATGAAGCCCGCCACGATGAGTTTAAAATACTTTTTCATAGATATGTCTTGCTGTTTTGTCCTTTTTGTCGATTATGTCTACTCGTCTCTCATAGCATCCACGGGCTTGATGTTCATTGCGCGGAGCGCGGGAGCCAAGCCCGCCAATATGCCCAATACCATCAACATGGCCACTGCTCCCAAGGCCGTCCAGAAGTCCACTTGGTAGTGGGCGGCCTCTATGCCGTCTGTGGTGTTGGCCAGTTGCAGCATCTGGAGGATGGCCACGGCGAAGAGGATGCCGCTCATGCCCGCCACGGCGGTGAGGGCGATGCTCTCGGATATGATTTGCGACAAGATAACCTTGGGCGTGGCTCCAATGGCACGGCGGATACCTATTTCCGTAGTGCGTTCCCTGACGGTTACCATCATGATATTGCTTACGCCGATGGCCCCGGCCAGCAGGGTGCCGATGCCCACCAGCCATATGAGGAAGTTGACACCCTTGAAGAGGTTGTCGACCATGCCGAAGAGCACCTCGGTATTGAACACCGTGATGGCGATCTCATCAGAGGGGTCGATGTCGTGAGGCTTGGCGATGACCTCGCGGATGCGGGGCGTGATTTCGCTGATGAGCACGCCCGGCTTGGCGGTGAGGCAGATGAGGTCGATGTTGTCACCCTTGTTGTAGAGCCGTTGCAGCAGGGTATAGGGCACCACGATGGAGTTTTGCGAACTGCCGTTGATGCTCATGGATGCCGTGGCGTAATCCACGCCTATGACGGTGTAGTAAGTGCTGTCTACCCTGATTTGCTGTCCACAAGGGTCGATGTTCTCGGGGAAGAGCGTCTTGTAGACCTGCTTGCCCAGCACGCATACCTTCCTGTCCTCGCGTATGTCCACCTCGTTGATGTACCGGCCATAGCGCAACATGGGCGCGTCTATCAACTGATATTCTGGCATCATGCCCTTCAGGGGGCCGTCGCACTTCTTGTCGCCGCGGATAGCGCTGGTGCCCCACTGCGAGAGTTGCGGCACCACGATGTCGAGCCCGGGCACCTGCTCCTTCAGGCGATTGATGTCTTGCGAGTTCATGCTCCAGACCCTTCCCTTGCGGAACCCGTGATAAGCCTTGGTGGTGTTCTGCGACAAGATGATGGCGCTGTTGGTGGCGAAACCCTCGAAGTTGGATTGCAGGAGCTGCTTGAGTCCTTGTCCGCCGCCGATGAGCGCCACGAGCATGAAGACTCCCCAGAACACGCCGAAGCCCGTCAGTATAGACCTGCTCTTGTTGCGGGTGATGGTGTCCAGTATTTCCTTATAGGTATCGATGTCTATCTTCATTCTGCTCTGAGTGCTTCAATGGGTCTTATGTGAGCGGCCTTGCGGGCGGGGATGAGACCTGCCAGCGTGCCGGCGATGATCATGACCAGCGTGGCTTCCACGCAAACATCCAGTCCCACGGTGGGGTTGACGAACAGGGTGGTCTTGAAGAGTCCCGTGTCTGTCTGCTCATGGCCTATGGTGGCATCCATGTATTGGTTGGCCGCTATGCCGATCACCATGCCGATGTAGCCGAAGAAGGTGGTGATGATGACGCTCTCCACGATGATGAGTTTCAGGATGGAGAGGGGCTTGGCGCCGATGGCCTTGCGTATGCCGAACTCGCGGGTGCGTTCCTTGACGCTGATGAGCATGATGTTGCTCACGCCCACGATGCCGCTGAGCAAGGTGAAGATGCCGATGACCCACAGGGCCGTGCGTATGATGCCCATGCCCTTGTTCATCTGCATGTTGGTGGTGAAGCGGTTCCATATCCATACGGTCTCCTCATCGTCTGGCGCAGCCTGGTGGTTGGCGTTGATGGTGCGGCGGTAAGCGTCTTCAAACGCCTCGTTGTCCGCTTCGGTCTCCAGTCCGTGGAAGCTGAACATGAAGCGGTCGGCCCGGTCGCCCTTGTTGTAGAGTATGCGCAAGGTGGTGAAGGGAGCGTAGACATCCTCGTTCATGTCACTCTCGTCGTTCTTGTAGATGCCCACCACCTGGAAGGCAATGTTGTCCACTTTCACCTGTTGGCCTATTAATCGGCTGATGTCATGCGGTTCCAGCTCCTTGGCTTTGCTCTCGCTGAGCACCAGCACCTTGCGGTTTTCCTTGATGTCCACCTGGTTGATGAAGCGGCCATAGAGCATGTCCAGCTTGTTGATCTCGGCCAGGTTGGGGTAGACACCCTGGAAGGTGGTGGAGATGATATAGTTGTCACCATAGGAGATATTGACGGAGGTGTTTTGCCAGATACCTGCCCCGCTTTCCTCAATGATATGGTCAAATTTGCGGGCGGTGTTTTTGAGGTCTTGGTCTTTCAGCTCGATGTAGCGACCCTCCTGCAGTCCGTTGTAGGGCATGGAAGTCTGTCCGGGATATACCATCATGGAGTTGTCCAGGTAGTTGCCCGAGTTTTGCTCCAGGGCATGGATAAGTCCGTTGCCCGAGCCCAGCAGGAAGATGAGCATGAAGATGCCCCACGCCACGGCGAATCCCGTGAGCACGGTGCGCAGCTTGTTGCGCTTGGCGGTGGACCATATTTCCGCGATGATGTCTCTCATGGCTATTTCATCATTCCGTTGATGCCGAACGGGCTGGCGTCGTGGCGCAGGTTTTCCTCTATGCTGCCTATCAGTCCGTCCTTGATGTGTATAATCTTGTTGGTCTCGTTAGCCACGCCACTTTCGTGGGTTACCACTACGATGGTCTTCCGCTCTTCCTCGTTGAGTTGCTTGAGCAGTTGCATCACCTCCACGGATGTCTTGGAATCCAGTGCTCCCGTAGGCTCATCCGCCAAGATGACTTTGGGGTTTGTGATTAACGCCCTGGCTATGGCCACACGTTGTTTTTGTCCGCCTGAAAGCTCGTTGGGATAGTGGTTGGCCCAAGCCGCGAGTCCTAGTCGGTCTAGATATTCCATGGCCATCTGGTGGCGCTTCTTGCGGCTTACTCCTTGATAAAACAATGGCAATTCTACGTTTTCCACAGCGGTCTTGAAGCCAATCAAGTTGAATGACTGGAAGATGAAACCTATGAAGTGGTTACGGTATTCAGCGGCGCGGGTTTCGCTCAGGTTCTTGATAAGCGTGCCCGCCAGGGTGTATTCCCCTGTATCATAGTTGTCCAGGATACCGAGTATGTTGAGCAGGGTAGACTTCCCAGAGCCAGAGGCACCCATGATGGAGACGAACTCTCCCTCACCGATTTCCAGGTTGATGCCCTTGAGCACGTGCAGGGGCTGCGCTCCCTGGTAAGTCTTGTTGATGTCCTTGAGATGTATCATTTCCGTAAGTGATTTGTCGTTAGACGTACAGTGACGCAGAAAAGTTGCGCGGTGTTGGCAAAAAGTTCTTGGAGGGGGAGAGGCTTATCCCCTTTGGCGGGTATCGGCCCCCCACATCAGCTTTTCCCTTAGGGTGCTGAAGTAACGCTGGTTTTTCTGCTTCACGATACGCACTTGGTAGGGAGCCTTGCGTATGGTGAGCTGGGTGCCCTCTTGCATTTTCTCGCTTCTTCCATCTATGGCCACCAGGAAATTATGGCTACGACTTTCCACGTTAAGGGTGATTTCGCAAGTATCGTTGACTACGATGGGGCGAATATTGAGGCTATGGGGTGCGACGGGTGTGATGCAAAGACTGTTGTCTTGAGGCACGATGATGGGGCCGCCGTTGGAGAGATTATAGGCGGTAGAGCCTGTGGGCGTGGCAATGATAAGTCCATCCGCTTGGTAGCCCACGAGCAATTCCCCGTCAATGTGCGTACGAATGGTAATCATCGAGGCGATATCCCGTTTCAGCACGGCGATATCGTTGAGGGCGTAGGGATAACCCGTGATAGGTTCGCCATTTGCCTCTACCTGTATCACGGTGTGGTTCTCTATTTTGTATTCCCCTAAGTAAATGCTGTTCAAGGCAGATTCTATCTCGCTGGGCAATACGTCTGCCAAGAAGCCCATGCGCCCCATGTTCACTCCGATAATGGGTATCTGCTTGGCACCCACACGGCTGGCCGCTTTCAGGAACGTACCGTCTCCACCCATGGAGATGGCGTAATCAGCTTGGAAATCCATGCCATCAAAGACTCCTGCTATTTCCATCTCGAGTCGCTGCTCTTGGGTGAGGAAGTCATAGAACATGCGATCCATGTATACCTCAGCCTGTTTTTCGCTCAGGTATGAAAGCACTTTCTGTATGGGAATAGCCTTCTTTATTTGGTATTCATTGCCGAAAATGGCGAATTTCAATAGCCTCTGTGCCATTTATTTTGTCGTTTCAAGATTATTCGTTATATTTGCGGAACTTACCCAGGACAGTTGACGTTCCTGTTTGCAAAAGTAGTGAAAAATGACGAAAGTACTTATAAAACCTTAATTTTTATGGCAAAAGTATATGAATTCTTGGCTGATGGCTTTGAGGAGATAGAGGCATTGGCGGTAGTTGACGTATTGCGTAGGGGTGGCATAGACATCCAGACCGTGAGTATCATGGGCAGGGAGTGGGTAGAGACCTCGCATGGCGTGAAGGTGATGGCCGACTTGATGTTTGAGCAAGCGGAGTTAGGCGACGCGGATATGTTGCTGCTTCCAGGTGGTATGCCTGGTAGCCTGCATTTGAAAGAGCATGAAGGGCTAAAGCAAGCTCTATTGGCTCAGGCTGCCGCAGGCAAGCGTATAGGAGCGATATGCGCCGCTCCCATGGTCTTGGCCGCCCATGGATTGCTTGACGGAAAGAAAGCTACTTGCTATCCAGGATTTGAGACACACTTACCCAACGCTATTTACACCGCCCAGTTAGTGGAAGAGGATGGCCTTATTACTACTGGTGAGGGGCCTGCCGCGGTGTTGCCCTATGCTTATGCTATTTTAAGTTACTTCGTGGGCGAAGAGAAGTCGAAGGAGATACAAGACCAGATGCTCTATACGCATCTTATGGCTCAATAAGGAGATGTCCATGGACTATGTGATTATCGTGGCTGGAGGTAAGGGCTTGCGCATGGGGGGTGATACGCCCAAGCAGTTTTTGCCCTTGGCTGGCAAACCTATCTTGATGCGCACCATTGAGCGTTTCCGTGCTTATAGCGAGCGTATAGGCATTATAGTCGTGCTGCCACAGGAACAGCAGGCTTACTGGAAAGAGCTTTGTGAAAGATATGATTTTCATGCGCCTCATCAGATAGCCAACGGAGGCGCTACTCGTTTTGAGTCTTCCCGTAATGGTCTTTCCTTGGTTCCTGATGAGGCAGAAGGAATTGTGGCTTTCCATGATGGTGTGCGCCCCTTGGTGCCTGTCAGTGTGATAGATGATTGCTATGAGACAGCTCGCGATAGCTTTGCCGCCATTCCCGTGATACCTGTCAATGATTCTCTTCGCAGAATGGAAGGAGAGGGAAGGAGCCATGCTGTCTATCGTCCAGACTACAAGGCGGTGCAGACACCGCAGGCTTTTGACATTTCCTTAGCCAAGCAGGCTTTCCGTCAACCTTATCGAGAGTCTTTTACCGATGACGCTACCGTGGTGGAAAGCCTTGGTTGCCAGGTGGCGTTGGTGGAAGGCAGCAGGGAGAATATCAAGATTACCACCCCAATAGACATATTGGTGGCGGAAGCTTACCTAAATGAGGCCAAAACCAATCACTAGATTGTCAAAAAGCAGATATGGGTGGCATATTAGACCAAGACATCAAGTTCTTGCCAGGTGTAGGGCCTCAGCGCAAGGTCTTGCTGGCCAAGGAGCTAGGCATAGAGACTTACGCGGATCTCTTGGCTTATTATCCCTATAAATATGTGGATAGGTCGAAAGTTTACCCTATCAGAGAACTGAATAGCGAGATGCCCTTTGTGCAGGTGAAGGGACGAATACTCAGTTTCGAGCAATATGACATGGGAGGGCGCAAGAAAAGGTTGGTGGCCCATTTCTCTGATGGTACAGGCGTGGTAGACTTAGTGTGGTTTACGTATGTGCAACACGCTCAAAAGACTTACAAGATAGGGGTGGAATACGTGGTGTTTGGTCGTCCTGGTATCTATGGAGGTAGATTCCAGTTTGCCCATCCCGAGATGGAAGAAGTCACGAAGTTAAATCTTTCCGCTTTGGGATTGCAGCCCTATTATAACACTACCCAGCGGATGAAAAACGCCAATCTCACCTCGCAAGGAATGGGAAAACTCACCAGGGCGCTAGTGGATTTATTGCCCAGCCCGTTGCCAGAGACTTTGCCCTCGTTTATCACTAAACCTTTGCATTTACTTTCCAGGGATGAGGCTTGCCGTTGGATACATTATCCTAAAGATGTCAAGCAGGTACAACTGGCCAGGATAAGGCTTAAGTTTGAGGAGTTATTCTATTTGCAGCTAAATATAATAAGGTACGCGCGCGCGAGGCAAATACGTTATCAGGGATATATTTTTCCTCGTGTGGGGAAATTGTTCAATGCGTTTTATGCCCATCATTTGCCTTTCGCTCTTACCCAGGCCCAAATGCGCGTGATGCATGAAATACATGCAGACCTGCGCTCTGGCCACCAAATGAACAGGCTATTGCAGGGTGATGTAGGGTCTGGAAAGACGCTGGTGGCGTTGATGACCATGCTCATTGCCATAGACAATGGCTTTCAGGCTTGTATCATGGCTCCCACGGAGATACTCGCGGAACAACACCTGCAGACCATCAGGAACTTTTTGGGCGACATGCCTATCAGGGTGGAGCTGCTGACAGGCAAGGTGAAAGGCAAGACAAGGCAGTCTGTGCTGCAAGGTCTGATAGATGGCGGCGTGGGGATATTGGTCGGTACGCATGCCGTGATAGAAGAGAACGTGCGCTTTGCCCGTCTAGGCATCGCCGTGATAGATGAGCAGCATCGGTTTGGCGTAGCGCAGCGAGCCAAGTTATGGGTGAAGAGCGACAATCCGCCTCATGTGTTAGTGATGACCGCTACGCCTATTCCTCGCACATTGGCCATGACTCTTTATGGTGATTTGGACGTGAGTGTGATAGACGAGTTGCCGCCTGGGCGCAAGCCTATCCAGACTTTGCATGTCTACGATGACCAGATTGCGGGGCTATTTGACAGGATACGCCGGCAGGTATCATTAGGCCGGCAAGTTTATGTGGTTTATCCCCTTATCCAGGAAAGTGAGAAGATAGACCTGAAGAATCTTGAAGAGGGTTTTGCCTTGTTGCAGTCCGTTTTCCCGGAATTCCGTCTCAGCAAGCTGCATGGCAAAATGAAGTCGGTCGAGAAAGAAAGTGAAATGGCTCGTTTCCTGGCTGGGGAGACCCAGATACTCGTGGCCACCACGGTGATAGAGGTGGGGGTGAATGTGCCTAATGCCTCTGTCATGATAATCATGGATGCCCAACGTTTCGGTCTATCCCAGTTACATCAGTTGAGAGGCAGGGTAGGACGTGGAGCGGAACAAAGCTATTGCGTGTTGGTGACCAATCGCAAACTGGCGGAGATGACTCGCAAGCGCATTGATATCATGTGTGATACCAATGATGGTTTTCGCATTGCCGAGGCAGACTTGAAATTCCGGGGGCCTGGTGACTTGGAGGGAACGCAACAGAGTGGTATGGCTTTTGACTTGAAAATAGCCAATATCGCCACGGATGGCCAACTGGTGCAGATGGCCAGGGATGAGGCCCGCAAGGTGGTAGACGCTGACCCTGAGTGCAATAGAAATGACTTCGCCATGATGTGGGAAAGGTTGCGGGAATTGCGCAAGACCAATGTCAATTGGGGTGCTATCAGTTGAAAAATCTTGCGCCTGTAATCTTTCCAGAAAGGTTAAAAAGCCGATAAAAAGTGTTAACCCTTCCCCTTGGCTCAGAATTTTTTTGTAAATTTGCCACATCTTATTTTTAGGACATCATGCATTTGCATGGATTCAATTCTCCAAGTGCGTTATAACTTTTATGATTCCGCCAAGGAGATAAACCTGTTAAACTATGGAATTTGGAAAGAACTTTAGAAGGGTAAGTATTGTCGTATTATTAGCGTTGGCCTCCGTCCCAGTGATGGGACAGGATCTCTTGGCTCGTCAGGCTCCTGTGGACAGGAAGATGAAAGCCGTTGACACGTTGGTCACCAACCAACTGAAAATGATAGAAGAAAAAGGAAATCCTGCGAGCGAGCTCTACGGGGAATTCAGCAATGCTTACGTACACAAGACCACGACAATGCCCGACCGCTACAAGATAGATTTGCGCCACTTCTGCATGCCCACCGTGAGCAGGGTCGTGACAAGCAATTTCGGTTCGCGCTGGGGACGCAAGCACAACGCGCTTGACATCAAGGTGTACATCGGCGACACCATCCGCGCCGCTTTCTCAGGCAAGGTGCGCATCGTGAGAAACGAGCCCAGGGGCTATGGCCGGTATATTGTCATCCGTCACTATAATGGCTTGGAGACCATATATGGCCACCTTTCCAAGCAAATCGTGAAGGAAAACCAAGAGGTGAAAGCGGGCGATGTCATCGGCCTGGGAGGCAATACGGGTCGCAGCACGGGTTCCCACTTGCACTTCGAGACCCGCCTTTGCGGTGTGGCGCTCAATCCCGCGCTTATGTTTGACTTCCGCAATCAAGACGTGACAGGCGACTTCTATGAGTATAACAAGGCCACTTACGCACGTGAGTCCGCTGAGGCTACCCGTTTGCGTGGCAAGGTAGGTAATGGCAGCTACACCCGTGAGCAGGTGCAGGGCATCAGTCCCGTCAAGAAAGAGCAAGCCAAGAACTCTTCCACAAGTGGCGAGAAACTTTATCACAAGGTGAAGTATGGCGAGACGCTTTCCTCCATCGCCAAGAAACGCGGCGTGACCGTGGAACAGATATGCCGTCTCAATGGTTACAAGAAGAACAAGGTGCTCACCCCTGGACAGATTCTTCGTTATTCATAATATAGCTAGATTCTTTGAGACAATAGTTGATAACGGAGCGGTGGCCGGTTTTCTGGTCACCGCTTTTTCGTGTGTTTTCCTTAAATGAATATCCGCATTTTGCCCAATTACTCCCTTGCAAATGAAACTATGTTTCAACCGCGATAGAAGCAAGGATAAATAGTGAAGTATCCAATAATACTTGGCCATAGAAGCAAGGATACTTTGAAGGCGGAGGTTTACCATAAAAATGCTTCTTATTTCCTGTTGGGGGAATTGAGGATATTCATATTTCTTTAAGGGATAGAAACTTGGGTCTATGGGAGATATATGGAAAGCCGCCTGTGAGAATGAAATTCGTTTGCCATGCCAGAAAGAATCCGCGAAAAAGTCAGTACTACTGCTTTTCAATATCAGTAGTACTAGAATCGAAAAGCAGTAGTACTGAAATCAAATATCAGTAGTATTGGCTTTTGGGGAGTGTATGGCTGAAATTTTAGGGCGTTATTAATGGGGAATTTGTACATTTCAGTGTAGGGCATAAAAAAGCGGCCCTATGCGTATAGGGTCGCTTTTTTATCTTGCCTAAGACCGATGCTTATTTGAGAGCGTCAGCGAGCTCTGCGCCAGCCTTGAACTTAGCTACTTTTTTAGCGGGGATTTGGATCTTTTCCTTGGTGGCGGGGTTGATGCCCTCACGTGCAGGGCGCTCAGATACGGCGAATGTACCGAAACCGATGAGCTGTATCTTGTCACCGGCGATAAGAGCTTGCTTGATGGTGTCAACAGTGGCCTCAAGAGCCTTTTTTGCGTCAGCCTTGCTAATGCCTGCGCTCTCCGCGATTTTGTTAATCAATTCTGTCTTGTTCATAGTTGTATAATAATTATAAAATTAATATTTTATTTCCGTGGAATTACGGAAGTAATATACTCGTTTCTGCTCCCTCATGGTAAAGATGTGGCTTATAATGAGGCTTTTCAGCTACAAATATAAGCTAATCATTTGAAAACCCAAATAAAAAGTGGAGAAAAGTAGATAAAAACTTCAAAAAAAGTGGATAAGTGCTCTATTTTAGCGGTTTTTCACGGATATTTTTCGTAATTTTGCGCCATCAATAAAGTTAAGGAGACAACACAGCATGCAAAGTTTACCCACCATCACGAGGAACCTCCTGCTCATCAACGTATTGGCTCTTTTGGCCAATGGTGTGTTCGGTATGTTCATGGCAAACCAGGGAATGGAAGTGGACTTAAATTCCTATTTGGCCCTTTACTATATCGGGTCACCCTATTTCCAGATATACCAGCTGGTAACGTATATGTTCATGCATGGTGGATGGATACACCTTATCTTCAACATGTTCGCCCTTTGGATGTTTGGAGGCATCATTGAGCGTATGTGGGGACCAAAGAAGTTCCTTTTCTATTATCTCGCTTGTGGCATAGGAGCGGGACTTACCCAGGAGGCGGTACAGTTCCTGGGCTTCGCCAGTCCTTTTTCCTCCACGGTGGGAGCCTCGGGCGCGGTCTTTGGCATCTTGTTGGCATTCGGCATGCTGTTTCCCAACGAACGGCTGTTTATCATTCCCATCCCTTTCCCTATCAAGGCCAAATGGCTCGTGATAGGCTATGGTGCGCTGGAGCTAGTGCAGGCGTTTGGCTATAATGACGGCGTGGCTCATTTCGCCCACTTGGGAGGCATGATATTCGGATATTTCCTGATACGTTATTGGACCAAGCACCCAGGGCGGAGCGGCTATTATGACAACCCAGACCCTTTCGACAAGCTGCGCAATGCCTATGGCAACTGGCGTAAGCGGCAAGCGAGAGAGCAATCTCGACGAGATGCCCAAAGCGACAGACAGCAAGACTGGGACTACAATGCGCGACAGCGGCGCAAGCAAGAGGAAATAGACCGCATACTCGACAAGATACGCAAGAGCGGGTATGACAGCCTTACGTGGGAAGAAAAGCAGACACTTTTCGACCAAAGCAATAAGAAGTGAGACTTTCTGTGGACGATAGGCAAGGGCAATGATACGGCAATTGAAGACCTTTACGTTGCGCCTGATAGCGGGTGCCAATGTGGTGACGGTGGTTTTGATGTTGATGGTGGGATGCTCAGGGCGTCTCAATCCCGACACTCATCCTATGCTCTCCAATGCCAACTTGTTCTTCCCCGTCTTCATGATTGTCAATTTCGCTTTTCTGGTCTTTTGGCTATTGTTCAAATGGCGTTGGGTTTTGATACCTCTTGCGGGTTACGTGGTTTGTTATGTTCCCATGCGGCAATATACTCCTTTCAATATTTCCCGCGATACGCCACGGGATGCCATCAAAATCCTTTCCTATAACGTACATGGATTTTCAGGACTGAACAGCACGGATGGCACGCCGAGGCGCTTGCTGAGCTATATTGCCGTCCAAGACGCTGATATCGTGTGCTTGCAGGAGGCCCACCTAAGCCCTTATCAAGCCATGGTGGACTCTATCTTGGGTGAGCTATATCCCCATCAGGAAATCGTACGTGCCGCGGAAGGTGGAGACTGCGTGGCGGTATTGAGTAAATATCCCATCTTGCGCAAGGAGCGTATTGAATATCCCTCAAGGGGAAACTTGAGCGCGGCTTTCTACCTCAAATTGCCAACGGATACCCTTCTCGTCATCAACAATCACCTTGAGACCACAGGCCTTTCGCCTGAGGACAGAAGCCAGTTCAAGAGCCTGGTGAAAGGGGAATTGCGAGACAAGCAGGTAGTAGAGGAGACATCCAAGCTCCTGATTTATAAATTGGCGGAGGCTACTGCCAAGCGAGCCCCACAGGCCAGGGCGGTGGCGGATTATATCAAGGCGCATCAAGGGAAGCCGATGATAGTGTGTGGCGACTTCAACGATGGCCCTCAATCCTATTCCTTGCGTACTGTGGCGGAGGGGCTTACCGATTGCTACGTGGCCAGTGCCAATGGGCCAGGCATCAGCTATAACCGCAATGGCTTTTTCGTGCGCATAGACCACATCCTTTGTTCCGATGACTTGGTGCCCTATAATTGTCGGGTAGACAGGAAGATAAAAGATTCCGACCACTATCCCATTATTTGCTGGGTAAAAAGGAGTGTTGAACCCTAAAAAATAATAATTAAGTGTGATAAATTTTTACGACTGAAAAAAAATATGTATTTTTGCGCGACAAAATGCCCACTGCATTAGGGTCGGAAGAATAATCAATTTCATAACATAAACAATGCAAAACAAAGGATTAGTAATTTGTATTGCCGTATTGATGACGCTCGCGAGCATCTTCTATCTGTCCTTCTCGTTTGCGACGAGATACTATGACAGTCAAGCGGCAAAGCTCTCAGATCCCGTGGCACAGCAGAATTACAAGGATTCCGTGAAGTACCTCGGCATCTACTCTTATCAAAACTGCCTGGAGACACAGATTGGTTTGGGTTTGGACCTCAAGGGTGGAATGAACGTCATCCTGGAGATTTCCGTCCCCGACGTAGTTGAAACCTTGGCCGACCACAAGACCGATATAGGTTTCACCAAGGCCATGGCTGAAGCCAGGGCACAAGAAGAGGCTGAGGGAGGCGACTTCATCTCCCATTTCATAGACGCTTACCATAAGAACGCTCCCGGCCATAAGCTGGCGGAGATATTCGCTACGCAGCAGTTGCAAGGCAAGGTTTCTCCCCAAAGCACGGACGCTGAAGTGGAGAAGGCATTGCGTGCGGAAGTGCAGGCGGCCATAGACAACTCTTTCAACGTGGTAAGCACCCGTATCGATAAGTTTGGCGTGGTGCAGCCCAATATCCAGAAGTTGGAGGGACAGGCAGGTCGTATCATGGTGGAGATGCCTGGTATCAGCCAGCCTGAGCGTATGCGCAAACTCTTGCAAGGTAGTGCTAACCTGGAGTTCTGGGAGACCTATAATTCCGAGGATGTATTCCCCTATTTGCAGCAGCTTGACCAGCAGATAGCCAATGCGGGTAGTGACGCGAAAGCCGATACTACCGAGGCAAAGAAGGACACTATTGCCGCCAAGAAAGACTCTGCCGTAGTGAAGAAAGCTACGCCAAAGATACAAATCAAGAAAGACAATGCCGAGAAGGTAAGCGCGGAGGCCGCCACGGCTGAGGCTATCAAGCAGCATCCTTTGTTGGCTCGTTTGCAATTGACGGGTGCGCAGAGCTTGAGTTTGGTAGGTTACGCTAGTGTGCGTGATACGGCCGCCATCAACAAGATTATCTATTCTGAATTGGCGCAGCGTGTGTTGCCTTCAGATTTGAGACTGATGTGGAGCGCAAAGCCCGCCAACCTGCAAAACGTGAAAAATATCTATGAGTTGCATGCCTTGAAGGTGACTACTTCTACGGGACGTGCTCCGTTGGAGGGTGATGTCATCGTGGACGCAAAGGATGAATTCGACCAGAATAACAATCCTGTTGTAAGCATGCAGATGAATACCGAGGGCGCTCGCCGTTGGGCACAAATGACCAAGGCTAATATTGGCAAGGCTATTGCTATCGTCTTGGATGGCGTGGTTTATTCAGCGCCTCGTGTCAACGGAGAGATAGATGGAGGAAATTCCCAGATTAGCGGAAGCTTCACTATCGAGGACACTAAGGACTTGGCTAACACATTGAAATCTGGCCGTATGCCAGCTCCTGCTCGTATCGTTCAGGAAGAGGTGGTAGGTCCTACGCTGGGTGCCCAGTCTATTCAGATGGGTATCATCTCCTTTGTGGTGGCTTTCGTGCTGTTGATTACCTACATGTTCTTGATATACAACTGGATACCTGGAATGATGGCCAACTGTGCCTTGATAGTCAACGTGTTCTTCACGTTAGGTATCTTGACATCTTTCCAAGCCGCGCTAACGCTACCAGGTCTTGCGGGTATGGTGCTCTCGCTAGGTACGGCGGTAGATGCCAACGTGCTTATCTTTGAGCGTATCAAGGAGGAATTGCGCGCCGGCAAGGGAATGAAGCAAGCCGTGGCCGCAGGTTATGGCAATGCCTTCTCCGCTATCTTCGACTCCAACCTCACCTCTTTGCTGACGGGTATTATCCTGCTGGTTACCGGTACAGGTCCTATTCGTGGTTTTGCCACCACTTGGATTATTGGTATTGTAGTTTCATTCTTCACCGCCGTTTACCTCACCCGTGTGGTATACGATAGTCAATTGAAGAAAGACCGTTGGTTGAATGTCAAGTTCGTGACACCGATTTCTCGTAACTTGATGGTGGGCATGAAGATTCCTTTCGTGAAGTACTTCAAGTACACCCTGCCCATCATGATAGGAGCAATCATCGTGTTCGTGGCAAGTTTCTGCATTCGTGGCTTGAGCAAGAGTATCGATTTTACGGGAGGTCGCAACTATGTTATCACCTTTGAGAAGTCTGTTGAGCCAGAGCAGATTCGTACCTTGCTCTCCAACGCTTTCGTAAATGAAGATGGCACGCCAGCCACCACTACGGCCATCGCCATTGGTACCGACGGCAAGACTATTCGTGTATCCACTAACTACAAGATAGAGAGCAATGATCCCAACGTGGACGACGAGGCGGAGACCATTCTTTACAATGTGCTGAAGAAGGCCAACTTGATTACGCAAGAAAGTGTCGTTGCGTTCAAGAATCCGGATATCCGTCAGGGAGGTTCTATCATCAGTAGTACCAAGGTGGGTCCTTCCGTGGCCAAGAGCACTACGCAGGGAGCCTTTATCAGTGTAGGTTTGGCGTTGATAGCTATCTTCCTCTACATCTTGCTGCGCTTCCGCAATGTTGCCTTCTCTTTAGGTTCCACTTTTGCGTTGGCCATAGATGCCCTCACCGTGATAGGTTTCTATTCACTCTGTTGGGGTTGGATAGGCTTCTCGTTGGAAATAGACCAAACGTTTATTGGTGCTATACTGACCGTGATAGGTTACTCCATCAACGATAAGGTGGTGGTATTCGACCGTATCCGTGAGAATATGCAGTTACATCCAAAGGAAGATCGTTACCAGCTGTTCAATCGTTCTATAAACGAGACGCTGACCCGTACCATTAATACGGGCGGTACCACCTTGCTCGTATTGCTCTGCATCTTCTTCATCGGTGGAGCAAGCATCCGCAGCTTTGCTTTCGCCATGAGTTTGGGAGTTATCTTCGGTACGCTATCGTCTATCTTCATCGCTTCTCCTATCGCATATCGTGTGATGAAGCGCCGTGCGGGCATAGACAGTGACGTGAAGGGCGAAATGCTTGAAACGAAGTAATCATATGTTGCCCTATATATATAATATGTATACGAGAATATCGAAGCATAGAATATATATAGGGCAATGACATAAAAAAGAGGAGCCACATTGTTGAAATGTGACTCCTTTTTGGTAGTTCCACCGAGAATCGAACTCGGATCAAAGGTTTAGGAAACCTCCGTTCTATCCATTGAACTATGGAACCCCAGTGTCTTTTGACGCTGCAAAGATACTACTTTTCGCTAGGAAAACAAAATAAACTGGCTGGAAATTTTCTCATTCACTATCAACAATAGGCATTAATAAGGCAAATTTGACTGTATGATTCGTGTTTTATTAACTATTCTCCTCTCGCTGACCGCGATGTGTGCTATGGCTTCCGATGGTGTCGTGAAGGGTAAGATACTCGACAAGACAACCAATGAAGCCTTGGGTTTTGTTAACGTGCGTGTCACTAGACGCAACAGTACGGAACTGGTAAAAGGCGATGTTACCGATATTGATGGTAATTTTTCCATCACGGGATTGCCCGTTGGTGACTATACGCTTTCTGTCACTTATATGGGTTACAAGGATGTCAAGCGTGATTTTGCCATCTCGCCCCAACACCAAGCGGTGTCATACGCCAGTCTTTATTTGGCGGAAGATTCCAAGACATTGAAAGAGGTAACGGTAACTGGTCAACGCTCCAGCATGAAGCTGGAGGTAGACCGCAAGTCATTTGATGTCAGTTCCATGATATCCAATGTAGGCGAGTCAGCCTCTGACGCTTTGGAGAATATTCCTTCCGTGGAAGTGGACAATGATGGAAATGTATCCCTGCGGGGAGATACTAGCGTGGAGGTGTGGATTAATGGCAAGTCCAGTGGACTCACCAGCGATAATAGGGCGCAGATATTGGAGCAATTGCCCGCTGAAAGCATCGAGCGCATAGAGGTGATAGACAATCCTTCGGCAAAGTTCTCCGCAGAGGGTAGTGTGGGTATCATAAATATTGTTCTCAAGAAAGACCGAAAGGCTGGTTATTATGGCTCGTTGCAGGCTGGCGGTAATACCCGTGGAGGAGCGAACAGTAGTTTCAATATCAATTATAATAGCAGTTTGATAGACGCTTATTTTAATATAGGCTACCGCCATCGTTCTACAGGAGGACGCTCCGAGAGCCAGCAAGACTATCTCAACACCAATGAATATCAACGTTATGCCGCTGACAACGACCGCATGGGCAATAATGTCTTTACCCGCGCGGGTCTTACTTGGCATGCCACTGAAAAGGATGACCTTAGCCTGAGCGGCATGATGATGATGGGCAGGAACAAGTCTTGGTCGCTTACTCCTTACGACTATGGTTCCTATATCACAGGACCACTTTACTTGATGACTCGTGACAATCGTTCTCGTGGAAATTCTCGCATGTTCTATGGAGAATTTAATTATCGTCATAACTTCACCGACAATCATTTCATTGATTTCACGGTGGATTTCAATCGCTGGAAGTCAGATAACGATAATTACTATCGTGATTCCACTACCTATTATAATGATGCTCCCACGGAGTATGACTACCAATATCGTCCTTCCCACATGAATAACCGCCGTTGGGAGGTAAAGCTGGATTATGAGAATCAGCTGACGGACAACATACGCTTGCAGGCTGGATACCAAGGGGAGTTCTCTCACGAGAATACGCCACAGGAATCTTGGATAGATGAATACTCATTTGAGGGAGACAACCCTGTGGAAGACAAGGAGTATTTCAATCGCTTCATCTATGACTTGGATATACACTCTCTTTATGCTACGGCTTCTTTCCAGATAGGTAAGTTAGGCATTATGCCTGGATTACGAGGTGAATACTGGCGTGTGAACACTGAAAGCTACAGCTGGGAACAGGAGCATGACCCCAGTTTGAGGGACACACCTTTCAAGAAAGACTATTTCCAGCTCTTCCCGAGTTTGTTCCTTAATTATCAGTTGCCCAATGACCAGCAGATACAGGTGAACTACACCCGTCGTTTGCGCCGTCCTTGGGGAGGGCAGCTCAACTCTTTCCGCAATACCAGTGATGCCAGTATGATTTCTTATGGTAATCCAGAGTTGACGCCGGAGTTCAGCAACTCTTTCTCGCTTAATTACCTGAAGACCTGGACGGAGCATTCTCTCTTGGTGAGCGCGTACTATCGCCCCACCAGTGACGTGATGCAGCGCATCAACTACCAGAGTAGCGCGGACGGGAAGATGTATTCCACCACGTTCAATGTAGGTAACAGTTTGAGCACAGGCGTGGAGGCGACGCTCAAGAACAGGCTCTTCCGCATATTGGATCTTACCTCCAACGTGAACGCCTATTACTATAAGCTTGACGATTTTTCCTTCGATATCGATGGGCAAACCATTATGGGCGAACCCAGCGATAATTTTACTTGGAACGCCCGAGTGATGGCCAGCGTGATATTGCCATGGGATATCACGGTGCAGACCAGTGGACGCTATCGTAGCCGCCGCACTACGGCACAGGGATACCGAAAAGGCAATTTCTCTATGGATTTAGGTTTGCGCAAGAGTTTTCTTGACCGTACGTTAATGCTCTCTATCAACTGCCGCGACCTGCTTAATAGCCGCAAGTTTGAGAATTTCTCTAGTAGCGAGACCTTCACGCGCCATCAGATGCATACGCATGGCGGAAGGCGAGTGAATATCACGCTTACGTGGAACTTTGGTAATATGACAGGCAAGAAAGCCCAAGAAGAGCGTCCTGGTGGAGGAGAGGATATGTTCAACCATTCCAGTGAGGATTAAGAGGACACCTTGATGAACAGAAGAGATATACATATTCCCGTAGGAGAGCTTTACGATGCCAATTATGACGAGCGGCTTATCCAGGCTCGTCTGGATTGCCAAGACCTCTGCCATCGCTTTAACCAGCTCTTTCCCTCCCAGGCAGCTGAGCGGGAAAGCCTGCTTGGTGAGATATTGGGCAAGAAAGGAAAGGGTGTTGTCGTTGTTTCTCCTTTCTATTGTGACTATGGCAGCAACGTAGAGATAGGTGACCGTTCGTTTCTCAATACGGGCTGCGTCATACTGGACGGAGCCAAGGTGACAATAGGTCACGATGTGTTCGTGGCCCCCAACTGTGGTTTCTATACGGCAGGACATCCCTTGGATATCGTCAGGCGCAATAAAGGACTGGAATACGCACGCCCCATCACCATTGGCGACAATGTGTGGATAGGGGGCAATGTGGCGATATTGCCTGGTGTTACCATCGGTGAAGGAGCCGTGATAGGCGCGGGTAGCGTAGTGACCAAGGACATACCGCCCTACGCCTTGGCCTACGGCAATCCTTGTAGGGTGATCAGGAGAATTAATCAGGAAGAAACCAATGATGACTAGACAGCAAGCCTTGCGCCGTTTCCGTGTGGCCGTGAGTTTATTTTTCTTTATCCAGGGATTGGTGTTTGCCGCTTGGGCAAATCGTATTGCCGACATCAAGCGTGCCCTTTCCCTCACTGATGCCCAGTTGGGGAATGTGCTGTTCTCTATTCCTATAGGCCAGGTATGCGCCATGGGACTTTCCGCGTGGCTTGTCAATCGCTATGGCAGTAGGCGCATGATCATGCTGGCGGGATTCTTTTATCCTTGCTGCCTTTTGCCCATGGGCTTTTCCGAGAGCCCTTACGCTCTCTCTATAGCTCTTTTCTTTTTTGGCATGGCGGCTAATCTCTTCAACATAGCGGCCAATACCCAGGCCATTGGCGTAGAGCACCACTATGGCAAGAGCATCATGGCCTCCTTCCATGGCCTTTGGAGTATGGGCGCTTTCTCTAGCGGTGCTATCAGTATGTTGTTTATCGCTATGGGCATGCCTACACGTTGGCATTTCACGATTATCTTCGCTTGCGCCTGCCTGCTTACGTTCTTGGTGCATGGCCAATTGCTTAGGTCTGACCTGCGCTCCTTGCCTTCCGAGAAGGGGACTCCCGCGAAACGTGTGCCTTTCTATAAGGTTTATAAGCGCGTGGACGGCATGATTGTGCTTTTGGGTCTGATATGTTTCTGCGCCATGCTATGCGAGGGGTGCATGTATGACTGGAGTGGAGTCTACTTCATGCAAGTGGTGGAGGCCCCTCAAGAGCTTGTGCAGTTGGGTTACGTGGTCTGCATGTGCACCATGACCTTGGGTCGTTTCATTACCGATCGTTTTGTGATGCGCTATGGTCCTTCTAGGATTATCCGTGTCTGTGGCTTGCTCATCGCCACTGGGCTGTTGCTCGCCGTGGCTTTGCCCACTGTCTTTTGGGCTACGTTGGGTTTCTTGCTCGTGGGCTTTGGCATCTCTTCCACGGTGCCTATTTGTTACAGCTTGGCGGGAAATACTCGCACCATGAATTCTGGCACGGCCGTAGCCGCGGTTACTTCCATCAGTTATCTGGGTTTCTTGATAGGCCCTCCCATGATAGGGCATGTGGCTCACGCCATTTCCCTTCATTATACTTTTGCCTTGATAGCCTGCGTGGGTTTGCTCATTTCCTTGGGCGCGTCGCTTTTGTCCGCTCGCTCCCACGCCAAGCCTGCGCATGCCTAGGTGTGTGCCTGGTCGTTGGGGGCGTTAAGTATTTTTAAGTGCTTTCAAGGCAAGTTTTTGCCTGCGTGGGAGTTATTTTAAGTACAGTAACAAGTAAAAAGATTATGATGAAGAAAAACAAGTTCTGGATTACCGCCATCGCCGCTTGTGCGTTGACGCTCACTTCTTGCGGTGGCGCGAAGAGTGTTGTTAAGCAGATGAATGGTGAATGGAATATCGAGGAAATCAATGGCAAGCCCCTTGTCGTGACGGATGGGCAGCGTCCTTTCATAGGTTTTAACGCCCAGGAGGGCAGGGTTTATGGCTATGGAGGTTGCAATTGGCTCATGGCCGGTTATGACGCGAAGACGGGCGAACTTGATTTCAGCAAGATGGGCAGCACCATGATGGCTGGCCCCAATATGGATATGGAGCGTGACGTGTTGAACGCCTTGGGGCAAGCTCGTGGTTTTGTCATGGCCAAGGGAGGCAAGGCTTCGCTTGAGGATGCCAATGGCAAGCGGGTCGTTACTTTGAGTCGTCGCTTCGAGGCAATGGACTTTTCTGCCTTGGCGGGTGATTGGCGTATTGTGAGTGTCAATGGCAAGCCAGTCGCCAGTACGTCAGAGTCGGTGCCCATGTTGTCCTTTAATGTAAAAGACATGCGTTTGGGAGGTACCACGGGTTGCAATCGTTTGATGGGTCAGCTTGCCCAAGAGCCAGGCAATCCTCAGTCCATTAGCTTCCCGCAGACAGCTACTACCCGCATGGCTTGTCCTGATATGAGTTTGGAGCAAGATATTGTGGCTGCTTTGGAAGAGGTGCGCTCTTTCGGCAAGTTGCCCAATGGCAACGTGGCACTTTTTACCGCGGGTAGCATGATGGCTTTCGAGTTGTCCCCCATGCGTTGAGCTATCCGTCAGCCCTGTGCTCGGGCTAGCGTAAAGACACTTATTCTCACGTCGGGAGCCTGCGCCAACTGCTTTCCGCAAGCGGTGAGCGTGGCTCCCGTTGTGCATACGTCATCCACTAACAGCACGTGCTTTCCCGCCACCCTTTCTGGTCTCAAGAGCTGGAAAGCGTTTTCCACGTTCTCTATACGTCCTAGTCGCTGCCGCTTGGTTTGGCTCTCCTCAAACCGCGTGCGCGCTATCGCGTCAGTCACCATGGGTATCCCTGTTTGTTCGCGGATGCCCTTTCCTATCCATTCACTTTGGTTGTATCCTCGTTCCCTTAGTCTTTTGCGTGCCAGGGGGACAGGGATGATGAGGTCAATCCCTTCAAAGAATCCTTCTTCCGCCATTTCCCGGGCGGCCATGATACCCAGTTGTTCGCCCAACTCTGGGTGGTCATGGTATTTCAAGTCATAAATCATGCGGGCTACTTCCGAGTGTCCTTGGTAGTGGAACAAGGCGGTAGCCTTCTCTATGGGCAACCGTAACCAGAAGAGCCGCGCCATTTCGTTTTGCGCGGGCCAGTGGGCGTAGTTGGTGCGGGGGAGATGGAAGTCGCAGGCACCGCAGATCACTTCCTCTTCGGTGGCTAAGCGGCATCCGCATACGGCGCACGCCCTAGGGGCGAGCATGCGGAGCACTTGGCTGAGGCGGCTATTCGTCCTCGGCATCGCAATCCTCCATGTCCAGTTCCATGCGTTCCGCGCATCGCTTGATGACGGGATAAGCATACCCCCTGCCCAAGGCCCATCTTGTCAGTTTCATCTTCCGCTCATATTCGTCGCGTCCCTTGATGGTTTTCCATTTCGCTTTCATCATGGGCAGCAATATCTCCTGGTAAGCCTCGTCTTCCACCTCGTCCAGCAAGGGCGTGGCGATGTCCCTGCCGATGCCCTTCAGCCAAAGGGCCTGTTCTATCTTGCGCCGTCCCCAGCGGTTGTATTTCATCTTGTCGTTGATAAAGAAGCGGGCGTAACGCTCGTCGTCAACGTATTTTTCTTTCACTAGATATTCCAGGCAACGGGTTTGCGCCTCTTCAGGCAATTGCCATTTGGCCATCTTCTCTTTCATCTCGTGCGTACAGTGTTCGCCCTGCGCGCAGATGAAGGTGAGCTTTTGCAGTGCTTGCTGTTCGGTCATGGTTTTCATGCGAAGAGTCTTTTGGGAGCCAGGGCCAGGGCTATGCGCTGCTTGCCGTAGCGGTCTGGCAGGATTGTCACTTGCGGGAAGCCCATTTGGCGCAGCGTCTCGGTGAGCCGCTCGGCGAAAAGAGGGTTAATCTCAAATGCCAAGAGTCCCTCTTCCCGCAGTGCGCTGAGGGCATAGCGGGCTATGGCGAGATAGAACTTCAGGGGGTCTTCGTCGGGAACGAAGAGTGCCAGGTGAGGCTCATGTTCCAGTACGTTGGCTTCCATCTCGGCTTGTTCCTGATAGGTGATATAGGGCGGGTTGCTCACGATGGCATCCCATTTTCCTCGGTCTATGGGTGGCCGTAATGCGTCTTGTCGCTCCACGGTGATGTTTGCGCCGAGTTTCTCTGCGTTCTTCCGTGCCATGGCCAGCGCGCTGTCAGAGATGTCCCAGGCGGTTACTTTCGCCTGCGGATGCCGCAGGGAAAGGCTCACGGCGATGCAGCCACTGCCCGTCCCTATGTCCAGCAGGCGCAGGTTTCCCGTTTCCGCCTCGCCTGCCAATTGTTTTGCTCGTTCATCCCACCAGCGTGACACGGCTTCCACCAAGTCCTCCGTCTCGGGGCGAGGTATCAATATGCCAGGAGCCACTTGAAAGATATGCCCATCGAAGTCGGCCTCCCCCAATACGTATTGCACGGGCTCTCCCTGGAGCAGCCTGCTGAAGATTTTCCGCAGTGTCTCGCTGTTATTCGCCGATAATTCATTAACTTTGCCGCACACTATGTCGGTCAGGGTCAGCCCGAATTTCACTTCCAGCACGGTTCTCGTGATGGCTTTCGCCTCGGAAGCGTCGTAACGAGGCTCTAGGGATTGCCAAAGTTCCTGATAGTTCATAGTGCGGATAAGTTTTCGCGAAAGTAGTAAAAATATGGTAACGCAACAAGAAAGGGACGAGTTTTTTATGCGCCGCTGCTTGCAGCTGGCTGCCCAGGGCAGGCAAAACGCCAAGCCTAATCCCATGGTGGGTGCCGTCATCGTGTCGGAAGAGGGTAATATCATAGGCGAAGGCTACCATGTGCGCTGTGGAGAGGGGCATGCCGAGGTCAACGCTTTCGCTTCGGTTCGTCCTGGGGATGAGTGCCTGTTGCCCTCCTCTACCATCTATGTCTCGCTGGAGCCTTGTGCCCATTATGGGAAAACGCCTCCCTGTGCCGACCTGATAGTGAGCAAGGGCGTGAGGAGAGTGGTATGCGGTTGCGTGGATCCTTTTGCCAAAGTGCAGGGCAGGGGTATTGAGCGCATCCGCCAGGCGGGCATCAGCGTCACCGTGGGCGTATTGCGCCAGGAGTGTGAGGAGCTGAACAAGCGTTTCTTTACCTTCCATCGTTACCGCAGGCCCTATATCATCTTGAAGTGGGCGCGCACTGCCGATGGTTTCCTGGATGACCATTTCCATCCGATCGCCTTGTCCACTGCGTTTACCAAGATGCTTTCCCATCGTCTGAGGGCGGAAAATGACGCCATCCTCGTAGGTCGCGTGACCGATGAAAGAGAGCATCCCTCTCTCACTACCCGCTACTGGCCTGGCCTAGACCCTCAGCGCATTGTCTTGGGAAATGGGATGGATATCCATCGGCTGATGGAAGAACTCTATCAGCGGCAAGTGCAATCCCTCGTCGTGGAAGGTGGCGCGAAGACCCATCAGTCGTTTATCGCCGCCGGGCTTTATGACGAAATCAGGGTGGAGACTGCCCCGCTCTTGGTGGGCGACGGCACTCCCGCTCCCCATTTGCCAGGAGGATTGCGCCTGGAAAGTCAACAACATTACGACGGAAACACCATCACCAACTATCGCAGAGATGAATACTAACCGCTTTACAGCCCGTTTGGAGAACAACGAAGAGCAGCGTCGCGCCGAGTTGATACAAAAGATAGAGCACGCCGTGGAGCGTATGTCGCTTCCCCAACTAGAGGCTTTGGACTACGACTTGTTTGTCAAGGGTTACATGGACTAGCCCTATTGTTGTCCCTCATCTTATCGCCTTTACTTCGCTTCCCGTTATTGGTTTTCCGTCAAGGGATATTATCGCGGGAGAGATATATGTAAAAGAAATCCGTTTTTTTTTATATATCCACCAGGACATGTAAAAGAAATCCGTTTTTTTTTATATATTTGCAAGACGTATAAAATTTCTTTCTATGTATAAGATACCCATTCTACCCCTTAAGGAAGATTTAGAGTCAAAGGCAGTGTTAAGGCAAGTGGCCAAGTCGCATCGCAGGCTCGCGGAGTTAAAAGGTGCCGTCTTGTCCATTCCCAAACCAGATATCTTGATAAATACCCTTTCCTTGCAAGAGGCTAAGGATAGCTCTGCCGTGGAAAGCATCATTACGACACATGACGAACTTTATAGGGCTGAGTTGTCGTTCCATACGGGTATCTCTCCTGCGGCAAAGGAGGTGCAATACTACTCAAATGCTTTGATTTATGGTTTTAAGAGGGTGAAAAATCAAGGCCTGTTGACTTGTAATGACATTCGGGAGATTTACAAGCGGATAAAGCTTAATGACGCTGGTTTTAGGAGCACTCCAGGAACCGCATTGATAAATGACCATACAGGCGAGATGGTTTATCAGCCACCTCAAGACCATGCGGAGATTGTTTCCTATATGTCCAATCTTGAAGAATTTATCAACGATAATGCCATGAGTGATTTGGATCCTCTGGTGAAGATGTGCGTCATACATCACCAATTCGAGAGCATACATCCTTTTTCTGATGGCAATGGCAGGACGGGGAGAATTATCAATATCTTGTATTTGGTCTCGCAAGGCCTGTTGGAGTGGCCGGTTCTTTATCTAAGCCGTTATATCATCAAGAACAAAAACGAGTATTATCGCTTGATTCAGTCTGTCAGGGATGATGGGGATTGGGAGTCCTGGATTCTGTTCTTGTTGAAAGGACTGGAAGAGACTTCTTTTGAGACGTTGTCACTGATTATGAACATAAAGGATTTGATGATGGAATACAAGCAGAGAATAAGAAGTGAACTCCCGAAGGTTTATTCTCAGGATTTGCTCAATAACTTGTTTCGGCATCCATATACGAAAATCGACTTTGTGTGCAATGAGCTTGCCATTACGCGTCCAACTGCCACGTCCTACTTGAATCAATTAGTGGATAATGGATTCTTGAGGAAGATGAAATTGGGAAAGAATAATTTTTATCTGAACACCAGGCTTTTTGATTTGTTGTTGAATGCGTTTCATATCGAAAAACCAAATGGGGAGCAGCAACAAATCCGGACATCTGAGTAGGCCTTGAAATAGCTTGTATGTCTTGCGTATACCCCAAATGTAGAGACGCAGTGTGCCGCGTTTTCCCTGGCGGGAATTATGGAATTGCTGCGTCTGCTCGATGAGAAAGGCAATACGCTAACTTGACAGGAGACGCGGCACGCCACGTCTCTACAACTTTTCGTCGAATTCACGTTATATAAGTTGAGAGAAGCCTTCATATAACGAGAGTTCGACGAATTTCTGCTTACTGGCGAAGGCGCGAGATAACAGGAACAAAACCAAGAGAATATAGTATACTTTTGCATTCCACGACGTGAAATAGCTATTTCACGTCGTGGAACAGACTTTTCTTCTAGCTTCTTCAAGTTTATATACTAAGTAAACGGGATTTCATATCTATTTGTTTCCGGTTTTGCTGTCATTCTCCGCGGGAGAGGGAGTTGGGCCTTCCTTCACGGCATTGTCTTTTCATTGCATCTTGATTGTAAATAGGATGTGTTACCTTTGTGGCAAACAAGAACGTAAGTCAGGAGAGAATGAAAGCGAAAACACTGTTTCTTTTGTTGCTGGCCATGGCGTTGATGAGTGGCGGAGTGGCACGGCAGAGGGTCTTCAACGTGTCTGGCCGTGTCATTGACACTTCCGGCGAAGGCGTTGAGGGTGTAGTGGTAAACAATGGCCGTCAGTTTACGCAGACCGACCAAGACGGGCGTTGGTCGCTCCTTACCGATACGTTGGTCAGCAAATACATATCTATCTCCACCCCCGCGGATTTCTGCCTGCCTGCCGCCGACGGCATTGCCGCCGGCTTTTATGTATCCGTGGGCGAGGCGATAGCCCAAAAGGGGCATGACTTCGTGCTCAGGCGCAGGAAGCATAGGGCGGATGACTTCTACTATGTGGCCATCTCCGACCCGCAAGTGAGAAACGAGAGTGATTTGCGCAGATGGCGTGAGGAGACAATGGCAGACGTTCGCCGCGTGGCCGACTCCCTTGGCGATGAACGGGAAGTGGTAGGTGTCACGCTGGGCGATTTGGTGTTTGACGACATGGCTCTTTATGCTCCTTACGCCCAGTCGGTGAGCAATTCGGGCATGACCATGTTCAGCTGCATAGGCAATCACGATTTCGATCGCCGATGGAAAGACCTGGACAGCATGAGGCTTGGCGCTCCCGCATATGCCGAGAAGAAATACAACGAGCGTTTCGGCCCCACTGACTATTCATTCAATATAGGCAAGGCTCACGTGGTAACGATGAAGAATATCAACTACTTGGGGAACGGAAGATACGTGGAGCGGATGACCGACGAGCAGTTGGAGTGGCTGGCCAACGACTTGAGCTATGTGCCGCGGGGGTCGTTGGTGCTGTTGAATATCCACGCGCCAGGTTGGGGCAGTGTCAACAAAGCGGATATCATGAGTGCTGCGGACAGGCTTGCGGAGGTGTTGCGAGGCTATCGGGTACACGTCTTTTGCGGGCATACGCATTATTTCCAGAACGTAGAGGTGAGCGAGAGCCTTTATCAGCACAACATCGGGGCAGCTTGCGGGGCGTGGTGGCAAGGCAAGGTGAACTGCTGTGGCGCGCCTAATGGCTACTTGGTGGTAAGTGTGGAGGGAGACCGTCTGCGCTGGCGTTATAAGGCCACGGGCACTTCCCCAGACGTGCAGATGAGTGTTTACGGGCAAGGCGAATGGCCTTCGCTGGCGGAGGACATCGTGGCCAACGTGTGGGACTATGACCCGCGTTGCCGTGTGGAGTGGTGGCAAGACGGTCGTGCCATGGGTGAGATGGAGCGGTTCAGCGCGGTGGATGCCGCCTATCAGTCGCAGTCTGGCCCGCGCTCCATGCGTATCGCCACCTCCCATCTATTTCGCTGCCGCCCCAAAGGCCGCTATAAGAAGATAGATATAGTTTTCACCAACCGTTTCGGGGAGCGTTTCCAACAGGTGATAAGAGGGGAGAGCTGAGCTCACGCATCATTACGCGTATATTAATTGTAATGACGTGGCGAGCTTTTTATTTTGTATTGTTTTCGATTTGCGCACTTTTCCCTTGCGGGGAGAAGATAGGCTGCATCTCAACAATAAAAACAAAAAGCGAGCTTTTTATTTTGTATTGTCTTCGATTTGCGCTATCTTTGCAGACGTGAAATTTTAGAGTATACATTATTTATATAGCTTATGAAAAATCCAAAGCAAGCATTCGCGTCGCGACTGCTAGACATCAAGGCCATCAAGTTGCAACCCAACGCGCCTTTCACATGGGCATCTGGTTGGAAGTCCCCTTTCTATTGCGACAATCGCAAGACTCTTTCTTTCCCCGATTTGCGTAGTTACGTGAAGTTGGAATTAGCGCATGCCGTATTGGAACACTTCCCTGAGGCGGAGGTAGTGGCTGGCGTAGCTACGGGTGCCATCGCGCAAGGAGCCTTGGTGGCAGACGAGCTGAACCTGCCTTTCGTCTACGTGCGCTCCAAGGCCAAGGACCATGGCATGGGCAACCAGATAGAAGGCGACCTCAAGGCTGGCAGCAAGGTAGTCGTGATAGAAGACCTCATTTCCACGGGCGGCAGCAGCTTGAAAGCTGTTGAGGCCTTGCGGGCCGCCAGCGCGGAAGTAGTGGGCATGGTGGCTTCTTATACTTATGGCTTCCCCGTGGCCGAGCAGGCTTTCAATGAGGCTGACGTGAAGTTGGTGACCCTTACCGACTACGAGCACGTGGTGGCCGAGGCCCTGGAGACGGGCTATATAGCCAAGGAAGACGTGGAACTGTTGCATGAGTGGCGCAAAGACCCCGCTCACTGGAACCAATGACCATAGGCCTATGTCACTGAAAGTGGAAAGCGACGTGAAGCAGATTCCCCACCGCCAAGAGTCGGTGTACAAGACGCTGAGCGACCTGAGCAACCTGGAAAGGATAAAAGACAAGATTCCCGCTGACAAGGTGGAGCACTTGAGCTTTGACAGCGACAACTTGGCCATCAAGGCACCTATGGTGGGCGAGATAAAGTTGCGCATCATAGAGCGAGAGGAACCCAAGACCATCAAGATGGAGTCGGTGGAAAGCCCCGTGAGTTTCAATCTCTGGATACAGCTCCTGCCTGTTGGCGAGGAAACCTGCAAGATGAGGCTCACCATCAAGGCCGATGTCCCCATGATGATAAAGGGCATGGTGGAAAAGCCTCTCAAGGAGGGCGTGGAGAAGATAGCCGAGTCGCTGGCGATGATACCCTATGAGGATTAAACAGGAAACACATGGCACGTAAACTTTGGGAAAAGAACTTTGAGGTGAACCGGGAGATTGAGCGTTTCACCGTGGGCAGGGACCGCGAGATGGATCTGTACCTGGCGAAATATGACGTATTGGGTTCCATGGCCCATATCACCATGCTGGAAAGCATCGGCTTGCTGGCCAAGGAGGAGTTGGAGCCTTTGCTGGCGGAGCTGAGAAACATCTATCGTGTCTGCGAGCGTGGCGAGTTCCGCATAGAGGATGGCGTGGAAGACGTGCATTCCCAAGTGGAGCTGATGCTCACGGAGAAGCTGGGCGACATGGGCAAGAAGATACACTCAGGCCGCTCCAGGAACGACCAGGTGCTGGTAGACCTGAAGCTCTTTACCCGCCATGAGCTGCGCTTGGTGGTAGAGGCGGTGAAGGTGCTTTTCGACGAGCTGATACAGAAGAGCGAGCGATACAAGCAGGTATTGATGCCGGGTTACACCCATTTGCAGGTGGCCATGCCCAGCTCTTTTGGCCTGTGGTTTGGCGCTTACGCCGAAAGCCTGGCAGATGACATGCTCTTTCTGCAGGCGGCTTATCGCATGACCAACCGCAATCCCTTGGGCAGCGCGGCGGGCTATGGCAGCAGTTTCCCTTTAAACAGGACCATGACCACCCAATTGTTGGGCTTCGATTCCATGGACTACAATGTGGTCTATGCCCAAATGGGAAGAGGGAAAATGGAGCGCAACGTGTCTTTCGCCTTGGCTTCCGTGGCGGGCACATTGGCCAAGCTGGCCTTCGATGCCTGTCTCTTCAACAGCCAGAACTTCGGTTTCGTGAAGTTGCCCAAGGAGTGCACCACGGGTTCGAGCATCATGCCCCACAAGAAGAACCCAGACGTGTTTGAGCTGATACGCGCCAAGAGCAACAAGCTGCAGGCGCTTCCCCAGCAGGTGACGCTCATCATGAACAACCTGCCCGTGGGCTATTTCCGTGACCTGCAGATTATCAAGGAAGTGTTCTTGCCCGCTTTCGGGGAGTTGAAAGACTGCCTGTCCATGGCCGCCTATATTGTCAACAAGATGGAGGTGAACGAGCATATCCTCGACAATCCTGTCTATGACCCCATGTTCTCCGTGGAGGAGGTGAACGACCTTGCCGCCCATGGCATGCCGTTCAGGGACGCTTACAAGAAAGTGGGCCTGGAGATAGAGGCCGGGGAGTTCAAGCCCCGCAAGGAGATACACCACACTCATGAGGGCAGCATAGGCAATTTGTGCAATGACCAGATAGTGGCCCTGATGGAGCGCACCTTGGCGGAGTTTCATTTCGAGCGGGTGGAGCGGGCCGAAAAAGCCTTGTTGGGATGAAGGCGAGACTGCTCATGGCCTTGGTGGTGGTGCTTTCGCTCTGCGGTTGCGGGGCGGAGGATCTCTACACCAGTGATTATGCCTGCCGCTTCGTGTTCAATACCAAGTACCACGCGGGCACTTCCATCGAGACCGCGCTTAATGGCCCTGGCATGTACACCATGATAAGTGCCAGCAAGATAGGAGGCGTTTGGCATATCTATTCCACTTTGAACGACGGGCAGGACAAGACGGAAGACATCCGCCTGAACACGGCAGAGGAGAACTACGCGGACTATAGCGACCTGGGCGCGGCCAATGGCATTATCATAGGCCTTTCCAACTTCAATGGCCTCGTGGCTTGGGACCGCCAGTGTAGCAATTGCTTGCGAGACCATGGCGGTTTGCGCTATCCTCTGCGATGGACGGGCAACGGGCAGTCTGTGGAATGCGCCAACTGCGGAAGGATATACGCGTTGGAGACGGGTGCTGTCACGGAAGGCGACCCAGGTATTTCCCTTTTCCGTTACAGGATAAGCTATGCGGGCATAGGCTCCGTGGTGAGTGTAGGAAACTAGGGGGAAGTCTTAAAATCTGTGAAATCCTTGGCGTTCTCGATTATTAGGCTTATCTTTGCACCACGTTTTACCCAGTGACAGTCTTTAAACGGTCTTTTACGCGGAAATAGCTCAGTTGGTAGAGCACGACCTTGCCAAGGTCGGGGTCGCGGGTTCGAGTCCCGTTTTCCGCTCTTTCCATTCAATTATCAGGCCGCAATGGTGGAATTGGTAGACACGAGGGACTTAAAATCCCTTGGCCAGTAATGGCTGTGCGGGTTCGAGTCCCGCTCGCGGCACATACCCATGAGAAGATTTGCTTACACCCTTATAGTTGTATTTGGCTTATTACTTACCGCTTGTGGGTCGGGTAATGGGCAATTTAAGTTGGATGGCAGATTTCTTCATTTCAACCAGGGAGAGTTATACGTATATAGCTATGATGGCAGCATAGCGGGCATTGACACCATCAAGGTGGAGGCGGGCAGATTCGCTTACGAGATACCTTGCGAGATGCCCACCACGCTGATGTTGGTATTCCCCAATTTCTCGGAGCAGCCTGTTTTCGCCGAGCCAGGCAAGTCTGTGAGCGTAAAGGCCGACGCTTCCCACCTGCGGGAATTGAAGGTGGAAGGTTCCAAGGAGAACAAGCTGATGAATGAGTTCAGGGAGATGATAGTCAGCGTATCGCCTCCCGAGGAGAAGCGGCTGGCCGAGATGTTCATCAAGGACCATCCGGAGTCAGCCGTCAGCGTGTTTCTCTTGCGCAAGTATTTCGTGATGTCGCTCACGCCAGATTATGACAAGGCCATGGAGCTGATGGCCTTGCTGGAGGAGAAGCAACCCAAGAATGGCACCTTGATACGCCTGCAGGCCCAGGTGAGTGGCGCGAAAAACGTAGTTGTAGGCAAGCCCTTGCCCAGGTTTACCGCCCGGGATGTCAAAGGGAACACCATCAATTCCGCCTCGCTTCAGGCTCCCGTCTTGGTCATTAGCACTTGGGCCAGTTGGGATTATAACAGCAAGAACATGCAACGCCACCTGCGCCGCATCAGGAGACAGCGTGGGGGCAACGACATGAAGTTGCTGAGCATCTGCGTAGATCCTGGACTCACCGATTGTAAGCGCACCATGGCGAGCGACACCATCGACTGGCCTGTCATCTGCAGCGGTGAGATGCTGGACGACAAGACGCTCAAGCTGTTGGGCTTGACCTCTGTCCCCGGCAATATCGTATTGCGCAACGGGCGGGTCGTGGCCACTGGCTTGTCGCTTCTGGAGCTGGAGAAGAAACTGGAGAGCCTGTGAGCGTCTCCGCCATGAAAAAACCACAGGAAAGGATTATCTATGCTTGTTAAGACATTTTGCGCCGCGGTCAACGGCCTGGAAGTTACCACCGTGACCGTGGAGGTAAGCATCACCAAGGGTATACAATTCCATCTTACGGGTTTGGGAGACGAGGCCGTCAAGGAAGGACGCAACCGCGTGGCCGCCGCCATGCAGTATTGCGGCTTCCATTTTCCCGTGGCGGAAGTGACGGTCAATATGGCTCCCGCCGACCTCAGAAAGGAAGGCAGCGGTTTCGATTTGCCGTTGGCCATCGGCTTGCTGGGTGCCAACAACAACATGAGCAGTGACCTTTTTCCCGAATACATGATGGTTGGAGAGTTGAGCCTGGACGGCACCCTGCAACCCATCAAGGGAGCCTTGCCCATTGCCATCAGGGCAAGGGCGGAGCACTTCAAGGGGCTTATCGTCCCCCAGCAGAACGCCAGGGAGGCCGCCGTGGTCAACAACCTGGAAGTGTATGGCATGGAGACGCTGACCGACGTGATACAGTTCCTGGACGGGCAAAAGGCTTTCGAGCCTGTTTTCGTGGATACCCGCAAGGAGTTCTACGAGAACCAAGCTCATTATGACATCGACTTCAGCGACGTGCGGGGACAGGAGAACGTGAAGCGCGCCTTGGAGGTGGCGGCCGCCGGAGGCCATAACCTTGCCATGATAGGCCCTCCCGGCTCGGGCAAGTCAATGATGGCGAAACGCCTGCCCACCATATTGCCGCCGCTCTCGTTGGCGGAGAGCCTGGAGACCACGCAGATACATTCCATTGCCGGCAAGCTGGGTCGCAATGTCTCCTTGATAGCCCAACGTCCTTTCCGCGCCCCTCATCACACCATCTCGCAAGTGGCCTTGGTGGGTGGCGGCTCTACGCCGCAACCGGGGGAGATATCCCTGGCGCACAATGGCGTGCTCTTTTGCGATGAGTTGCCGGAGTTTAACAAGAGCACGCTAGAGGTGTTGCGCCAGCCCCTCGAAGACCGCCATATCACCATCAGCCGCGCTAAGTACACCATAGAGTATCCTTGTTCGTTCATGTTCGTGGCCAGCATGAACCCCTGTCCTTGCGGTTACTATGGTGACCCTACGCACCATTGCGTCTGCACCCCGGGCCAGATCCAGAAATACATGAACAAGATCAGCGGTCCCTTGATGGACCGCATTGACATCCAGGTGGAGATAACGCCCGTGCCCTTCAAGGATATCTCCAAGGCCGCGCCGGGAGAACCTAGTGCCCAGATACGCCAAAGGGTAGTGGCCGCCAGGGAAATCCAGCGGGAGCGATACAAAGACTTCAAGGGCGTCCATTGCAACGCGCAGATGACCGAGCGCATGATACACCAGTTCGCCGGGCCGGACAACGCGGGCATCGAGATGCTTCGCCTGGCCATGGAACGCCTCTCCCTCTCCGCCCGGGCTTATACCCGCATCCTGAAAGTGGCTCGCACTATCGCCGACTTGGCTGGTAGTGAGCGGGTAAAGGCGGAACACCTGGCTGAGGCCATAGGCTATCGCAGCCTGGACAGGGGCGACTGGGCCGAGCGGGCATGACACGATTTCCCTTTTCTTCATCTATCTTCTTGGCATGCGCGGGAAACGTAAGTTTGCCGAATGTGTTGTTGCCACCTCGCGGCAATATTCCTGGCAGCATCCAATATTACAGGGTCAACCCTGCGCGTGAACAGTAATAATAAGAGTCAACCCATACTGCGAATAAGACTTAAAGTAGTCAACCTTTTCTGCAAAGCTACACTCCATGTTGTCGGAAGCACAGTATCCTCCCGAGTGCCAGCTAAGTGGTACTGCAGTACCAGCCTATTGAAACTGCAGTACCAGCTAGCTGAAACTCCAGTACCACTTAGCTGAAACTGAAAAGGATACTGTACTTCCGGCAACATGGAGCTATATAACGTGACGAGTACACCATAATTCCCGTAGAGACGTGGCGTGCCGCGTCTCCCGTCAAATAGGCACGCCGCGTCTCTACACTTTGGCAATGATAGTTTACGTGCACAAGCTATGATTCGTCGAGTTTGCCCTGCGGCTATCTCAAGAAATTACAAGCCAAACATTTTGGGCATTTCGAATAAATCATTATCTTCGCGATATATATAACCCACAAACAAGGAGGAATAACCATCACATGAAAGGAATGATCTCATTAGAAGGCTTGTTAGCCCTTATCAACGGCTTCTCACTTAGCGCGAGCAATAAACGCTGGCTGGGAGAAAAACTAATAGAAGAGGCTCGTAAAGAGGAAGGCACTACGGTATCCGTTTCTGCCAGCAAATTCTATGGCCTATGGAAAGACGAAGACTTCCCCGGATTGACCGCTGACGACATGGTGAGGGAAATAAAGGAGAGCAGAAGGTTCAACAGCGAGGATTTGATGTTATAAAATGGGGCAGTATTTATTAGATACCAATATCTGCGTCTTTCTCTTGCGTGGGCAATATGACGTGGATAAAAAGATAGATGAGGTTGGATTGGAGAATTGTCATATTTCGGAAATCACCATGGCGGAATTGAAATATGACGCGGAGTTAGGCCGCAAAAAAGGCATAAAGCAGCGAGCGCAAGGGCTTGACAGCTTTTTGTCTTCCATACAGATTCTGCCCATAAGTAATGCCATTGATTTATATGCGTCAGAGAAAGCTCGCCTCCGTTTGGCAGGAACTCCTGCCGATGATGATTTTGACTTGCTGATTGGCTGTACGGCTATAGTCAATGACCTGATTATGGTAACCGAGAATATAAAAGATTTTAAGAATTTCTCGAATATTAAGCTCGAAAACTGGATTAAAAGGTAAATTCCCTACAATCGGCGTGAGGCGCTTGCTCCTGTTCGTGATGGTCTTCCCGCTGCTCATGGTCTCCTGCTCCCGTGAAGGGAAGGAGCTGGCGGCGAAACTCCACTTGGCCGACAGCCTGATAGAGGCTGAGCCGGACAGCGGAGTGGCTTTGCTCGTGTCCTTGCGCGAGCAGGTCGAGGACGCTTCCAAGGCCAACCGATACCGTTACCAACTCCTCCTGGCCAAGGCGAAAAACCAGGCCTATGTGCCTATCACCACGGACAGCATACTGAGGGAAGTGGCCGGCTATTACGACGACCACGGCTCCGCCAACCAAAAGATGATGGCGCACTACCTGCTGGGCTGCGCCTATCGGGACATGGACAGCCTGCCCCAAGCCCTGCTGCAGTATGAGGAGGCCATCAGCCAGGCCGACACCACCAGCGAGGACTGCGACTTCAAGACGCTCGGCAGGATTTATGGGCAGGCGGCGGAAGCCTATTATGAGAGCTACATGCCTCAGAATACACTGGAAGCGTCCTGGAATTATATAAGATATGGGCTGCGAGCCAAGGACAGCGTGGGTGTCATATCGGGCTATGACTTCATCGCTGACGCATATAGCTTGATGGGAAAAGAGGATTCCGAGATTTACTATCACGAAAAGGCCTCACGACTTTATGAAAAACATCAGATGTTAGAAGAGGCCGCTATGTCCTTGGGGGCCTTGATTGAGACATACACCAAAAGGAAAGACCTGAAGAACGCTTCACGGTGCCTCCATCGCTACGAAAGGGAATCTGGCCTTTTTGACGGGAAAGGGAACATCGTGCCTGGGCGGGAGATATTCTATTATGGAAAAGGACTCTATTTCTTAAACACAGGAGCTATCGATTCCGCCATGTTTTATTTCATGAAATTGAAAAACAAGAAACATTCCACCTTTAACGAAAGGTACGCTGCCGCAATAGGATTGTCACAAGTATATCACAAGCTTGGTATTTTCGATTCTGCGTACTATTACGCTAATCTTGAGTGTGGATATTCCAATCGCATTATCAATAATATGATGGAGATAAGCTGTTCCAGGATTAAGGCTTCTTCCGACATGCAAAAACTCTCTAGAGAGGCGGATGAGAAAGAACTGGAGGCGGAAAGGATGAGAATGTATTTGCTCTTGTTTGCGGCCTTTATAGTTGTTGTGGTCTCTCTCGTTTTTTTCGTCATGAGAAGAAAAAAAGAACGAATAAGACAACGATATGATCAGTATGAGCGAGACAACGCAGCCTTGGTACAAGCCCAAGAAGAGCTGCGAATGCTTCTAGCGGAATCGGAGGAAGAGAAACAAAAGCTGGTGAAGCAAAAACAGGGACAAATCAATCTGCTGTTAAGCCGCGTCGAGGCAATAAGTGGGTCGGCGGACATGGCCGAGGTGGAGAGAAGAATCCGCCATGCCGCTATCACGGAAAAGTTCCAACAGTTATGCCATGGCAATCAGAAACCAAGCGTGGACGACTGGCACGAATTGCGGGATATGATGAACAAGGAGCTTCCCAATTTCTACCAAACGGTAAACGCCCGCACTGCTCTTCAACTTGACGAATATGACATTTGCGTGCTTGTCCGCCTGCGTTTCAAGCCAAAGGAAATAGCCTTTCTGGCGAATATCAACAGCGGTTATGTCTCCGTCATACGCAAAAGGCTTTTGCTGAAGGTGTTTGGCGAAACGGGAAGCGCGTCTGATTTCGACCGGGAAATACAGAAGATATACCGCTAACCCCTGTGGTTTTTGTTTGTTTTTTGTCTCATTTAGCCATGAGACATCATTTTGTTGAGTTTTGTTGATTTTTAATTTGCGATATTTTTGCTTTTTTTGTCAGGTTTATATACTTTTGCGACAAAATTTGACGCAAAATGAAAAGATTTATAGTTGTATTGTTAATGCTCTTGTCTGTGCCCAGACCCAAGGTGCAAATACGCCCCCGACTTCGCAACGGACTTGAGATATTGACCTTACATTATATATAATATATATTTTTAAGATTGTTACTAAAGCCTCGATAATTTATCGAGGCTTTTTATGTTTAGTTAAACTTATATAAATCGAGTCATATACACTAAAAATAGGGAGACAGTGTAATGAAGCAAAATAATATCAAAACTAAAAATAATTTAATTTATGGAGTAAATGATAATCCAAATTTACTTACAAAGATACTGCTAGGGTTTCAACATATATTTGCAGCCTTTGGAGGAATAATAGTTGTTCCTCTTGTTATATCAAGTTCATTAGGGTTTGATCCAATTATGTCAACAGCAGTGATTAGTGCATCAATACTAGCAGCAGGTATAGCTACTATTATACAAGCAAATGGTGTAGGAAAAGTTGGTTCCCAAGTGGCATGTATAATGGGTACAGATTTTACTTTCGTATCACCAGCAATATCAGTAGGTTCAGTTTTAGGACTTCCAGGAATAATAGGTGCAACAATATTAGGAGCATTTTTTGAAATTATATTAAGTTATTTTATAAAACCTTTAATGAAATTATTCCCACCTATAGTTACAGGAACAGTTGTATGTTTAATTGGACTTACTTTAATTCCAGTTTCAATGGATTGGGCAGCAGGTGGAGTAGGATCTGATTCATATGGTAGTTTACTAAATGTATCTATATCAATGTTTGTTATGATAATTACATTATTTTTAAATAAATATGGAAAAGGAATTTTAAGTAGTGCATCAATACTTATAGGAATGGTTGTAGGATATTTAATATGCATACCTTTAGGATTAGTTGATTTTTCAGCAGTTAAAGATGCAAGTTTTGTATCTATAC